>Ga0180221_1000351_pt1 | contig 45259 bp, 45 predicted proteins | sample eDN5th37CKraftMG_FD_151339 | JGI IMG/M metagenome (GOLD analysis project Ga0180221, IMG submission 151339) | Enriched Miracle-Growth compost microbial communities from Emeryville, California, USA - eDNA 5th pass 37_C Kraft MG (version 2) (version 2) ...
CGCGAGCTTCGCGATATTACGCCGCCGGACCGACGTGGCCCGGCCCGAACTGTTCCTTGCCCTGCTGTTCGACGTGCTGGTGTTGACGGCGCAGCTTTACCTGAGCGGTGGGGCGACCAATCCCTTCATCGGCCTCTATCTGTTGCAAGTGGCGCTGGGCACGGTGCTGCTCGACCGATGGAGCGTATGGGGAATCGCGATCCTGTCGGCGCTCTGCGCGGCGCTGCTTTCGATATTCTATCATCCGCTGACCCTTTCCCGCGCCTTGGAAGGGCATTTGTTCGATCTGCACATCGTCGGCACATGGATCAACTTCACGATGATCGCGGTGCTGCTGGTGCTGTTCATGTCGCGCGTGACGCATAATCTGCAATTGCGGGAGAAATATCTGGCGCGGCTGCGGCAGCAGGCGGCGGAAGAGGAGCATATCGTCCGCATGGGCCTGCTCGCGTCCGGCGCGGCGCATGAACTGGGCACGCCCCTGTCGCAGCTTGCCGTCGTGCTGGGCGACTGGCTCCATATGAAGGAAGTGACGAAACATCCCGCTCTGGTCGAGGAAGTGCAGGAGATGCAGGCGGCGGTGCAGCGCTGCAAGGCGATCGTTACCGGCATCCTGCTGTCGTCGGGCGAAGCGCGCGGGGAAGCCCCGCAGGTGACGGGCCTGCGCGATTTCGTGGAAGGCATCGCGCGGGATTGGCGGGCGGCCCATCCCGGCACGGCGCTGCTGTGCGATTTCGGGCCGCATGACTATCCCCGCATCATCGCCGATCGGGTGATCCGCCAGGCCATCGGCAACCTGCTCGACAATGCCCGGGAGGCTGGCGCGAGCCGGATCGACATGCTGGTCGGACGGGACAATAGCTGGCTCAACATCGCGGTGCGCGACAACGGCCCCGGTTTCAGCGAGGAGATGCTGGCGGATTTCGGCAAACCCTACCGGTCGAGCAAGGGCAAGCAGGGCGGCGGCCTTGGCCTGTTCCTGGTGGTCAACGTCGTGCGGAAGCTGGGCGGGCGGGTGAACGCCAGCAACGGCGCGGACGGCGGGGCGCTGATCCTGCTGCGCCTGCCGCTGGGCACGCTCGCCATGGAGGAGGAGGAGTGGAATGCCGATGACCGATGACCGGCTGCTGGTGATCGTCGAGGACGACGAAGCCTTTGCCCGCACGCTCAAGCGGTCGTTCGAGCGGCGCGACTATCGGGTGCTGGTCGCAAACAGCCAGGAAGCGCTGGATGCCCTGCTGGCGGAGCATGATCCGGGCTATGCCGTGGTGGACCTGAAACTCGGCGCGCAGTCGGGGTTGCTGTGCGTGCAGACGCTCCATGCCCACGATCCCGCAATGCTGATCGTGGTCCTGACGGGCTTTGCCAGCATTGCGACGGCGGTGGAGGCGATCAAGCTGGGCGCGACCAATTATCTGGCGAAACCTTCCAATACCGACGATATAGAGGCCGCCTTCGCGCGCTCGGGCGGCAATCCCTCGGCGCCGCTCGCGCCCCGGCCGACCTCGATCAAGACGCTGGAGTGGGAACATATCCACGCAGTGCTGAAGGACAGCGATTTCAATATTTCCGAAGCGGCGCGGCGATTGGGGATGCACCGCCGCACATTGGCGCGAAAGCTGGCCAAACGGCAGGTCGGTTGACGCGCCTTTTCGGTCATGCCATGGGCAGGACAACGCGGGTGTAGCTCAATGGTAGAGCAGCAGCTTCCCAAGCTGACGACGGGGGTTCGATTCCCCTCACCCGCTCCAGCTTCGGCGCTTTGCCTCCATGTACAACAGATGATGCGCCTTGCGTCATTCAAAGGCAAAGACAAGCTCTTGCAAAGCTTCGAATATCGCCGCTCCTGCAACCCCGGCGGCAGCGGCCTTGAGCCAGACCGATTGGGCGAACGCCTTCGCCTTACCAATCCATGAAGGAGAGGGCAGCGGCTCATCGATAGCGAATGGCGCATATTGATCGATGATCGCCCGTTCGACATTGCTGACGTTCGTAAGCGCGTTTGCCCATGTCATATTGCGCTTTACGATCCGCCCCGGATTTCCCGCTATGATGCAAGAAGCCGGATAGCTCTTTGTCGCGACGGCGGCTGTCCCGACGACCGAACCAGCCCCGATGTGCGCCCCGCTGGTGAGCACCGCGCGACGGCCGATCCAAACATGCGGCTCCAATATGATCCGATTGCGGCCATAGTTGACCAATTCCATTGTCGCCCGATTCACAATGCCGTGCTGGTTGGAGCCTTGAATCAATATTCCATCAGACCAGAGACTTTGCTTTTTGATGAGCAGGTCGGTGTTCAACAGGACAGCCTCGACACCACCGGCAAACGCTCCCTCTCCGATGATTATCTTGCAGCCCCGGAACGCGTCGCCATCGCCGCCGGTCATGCGAATCTTCATCGCGAGCTTGTTCCGGGAAAGATTCAAAACCGAATGCCCCGGCCCATTGAGCTTGAGGATCATGCTCGGTGCAGTTCGGAGAAAGTAGATCGTGCATCTGGGAGAGTGTCTCAGCACCTGAATCCTGACGCGGCGCACCATATCCAACGCGCCTTTAGGATACCATATCACGGAGTCCGTCAGGTCATGACCCTTCGGATTGTCTGTCGAAAGGTCGCTGATCGGCACGCACTCATACGTGTCTTTTGGCAACTCAGTGACCACGTAATCGGTCATTGGACCAAAATCATCGACTCCCACGAACTCCGCAAGAATCTGTTCAGCCTTCATGGTTATTCCCCTGAAACAACGGTCTGGTCTTTCATTCTCATCCTCGCCGATCCTGGCATCTGCATAAATCCCGCGGCCTTCCCACATGGGCCGTCCTATACGCGGCAGATCATGCTATGGGACCATCGAATACCGTCCGCCAGCGGAAGATCGAATCATCCCCGGCGAGGAACCGTTATTCAAGGCAGCGCGTTTTGCCTGGGCAAAGATAACAAGGATTTCGGGTCCGGATGAAAAAGGCAGTGCCTGACCAGCTGGAAAATCGGTTCGAACTGCTGGTCCAGAGTGTGACGGACTATGCAATTTACATGCTCGATCCCACCGGCACGGTGACCAGTTGGAATGCCGGGGCCGAGCGGCTGAAGGGATATCGGGAACAGGAGATCATCGGCCACAATTTTTCCCGCTTCTATTCCGAAGAGGACAGGTTGGCAGGCGTTCCGTCCCGGGCGCTGGAAACCGCCGCGCGCGAGGGGCGATTCGAAGCGGAAGGGTGGAGAATGCGCAAGGACGGTTCGCGATTCTGGGCTAGCGTCGTCATCGACGCCATCCGTAATCCGGAGGGCGAACTGCTTGGCTTTGCGAAGGTCACGCGCGACCTTACGGAACGGCGCGAGGCGCAGCAGGCGCTCGAAGAAGCACGCGACGCCATTTTCCAAACGCAAAAGATGGAAGCCATCGGCAAGCTGACGGGCGGCGTGGCCCATGATTTCAACAACCTGCTGGCCGTTATCGTGGGCAGCCTCGACCTTGCGCGGCAGCGACTGGCCACCGGGGCCGACATTTCCCGCTATATCGACAACGCCATGGCGGCAGCGGAGCGGGGCGCGATGCTGACCCAGCGTATGCTGGCCTTTGCCCGCAAGCAGGAACTGAAACTGCAAAGCGTCGATTGCATCGCGCTGGTGCGCGACATGGCCGAATTGCTCAAGGCCACGCTGGGCACGGGCATTACCATCGAAACCCGTTTTCCCCTTTCCATGGCATCCGCCCATGCCGATCCGGGTCAACTCGAACTCGCGCTGCTCAACCTTGCGGTCAATGCCCGCGACGCGATGCGGAGCGTGGGCCGCCTGATCCTGGAAGGCGTTGAGGTCTCGATGCCCCCGCTTCCGCGTAGCGACCTGGCGCCCGGTCCCTATATCCGCTTGTCGGTCATCGATGAGGGCGACGGCATGGACCCGGCGACACTTGCGCGCGCCACCGAACCCTTTTTCACCACCAAGGGCGTGGGCAAGGGCACAGGGCTTGGCCTGTCGATGGTCCACGGCTTTGCGGAGCAATGCGGCGGTGCGATAACCATCGCGAGCGAAGTGGGCAAGGGCACGACGGTGTCGCTCTGGCTGCCGATGACGGCCTCCCACGCCCAGAGCATCGAGGAAAACGACGCGGAACCCGCATGGGAAACCGGCGAACCGCTGGTGATTCTGGCGGTCGACGACGACGATCTGGTGCTGACCAATACGGCCGGGATGCTGGAGGACCTGGGGCACACGGTATTTCAGGCAAGCAGCGCGGCGGACGCCCTGCGGATATTGGAGCAGGGGACCATCAATCTGGTCATCACCGATCATGCGATGCCCGGCATGACCGGCGCGCAACTGGCCGATGTGATCGAGGAAAAACTGCCGGGCCTGCCGGTCATCATCATCACCGGCTTTGCCGAACTGCCGCCCCATGCGACCAGCAGGCCAAGGCTGGACAAACCGTTCAAACAGGCGGCCCTCGCCCGGATCGTCAGCACCATAGGCGGCAGGCCGATGCCTGATAGCCCGGTTTCCGACAGCCGCAGGTCCAAGGGATAGATTTTCCGGCCGGAGACGGAAAACCGCCTTTTCCGCCGCCATGGCTATTGCAAGCGGCTTGCGCTTGACCAAAGAAGGAAAAGACCTTCTCCCCAAATGGCAGGATCGCATGGACACGCCCGCAGCGCCCACCCCGACATCGCATTTCTTCACATCGCTGCGGACGCGCCTGCACTATCTGGATTGGGGAAATCCCTCGGCGCCGCCCTTGATCCTGGTGCACGGGGGTTTCGATCATGCGCGCAGCTGGGACTGGACCGCCCGGGCGTTGTGCCGCAACTATCACGTCATGGCCGTTGACCTGCGCGGGCATGGCGACAGCGGCTGGTCTTCGGACGGCAGCTATATGATGAGCAGCTTCGTCTATGATCTGGCGCAGATGGTGGACCTGATCGGGAGCGAGACGGTGACGATCGTCGCCCATTCGCTCGGCGGGTCGATCAGCCTGCGCTATGCGGGGCTGTATCCCGAACGGGTGGCGAAGCTCGTCGCCATAGAAGGGCTGGGCCTTTCCCCGGCGCGCCTTCGGGAAAGGGCGGAAGAAGCCGTCGTCGACAAGTGGCGCGAATGGATCGACCTGCGGCGGACCATATTGCGCAAGCCCGGCCGCAGGCTAGCCACGATCGAAGCAGCGGTGGAGCGTATGCGCGCGCGCAACGACCATCTGTCCGTCGAGCAGGCGTTGCATCTGACGATCCACGGCACCAACCGGAACGAAGATGGCAGCTATGGCTGGAAATTCGATCCCTGCCTGCGCGGCTGGGCGCCCGACATGGGAGCGGATGAGGAACTGCCGCATTTCTGGAGCCGGATCACCTGTCCCGTCCTGCTGTGCCTTGGCGCTGACAGTTGGGCGTCAAATCCGGTCCAGGACGGCCGGGCCGCTCATTTTCAGGACACCCGGCTGGTGGAATTCGCCAATGCCGGCCACTGGCTGCATCATGACAGGTTCGATGGCTTCATCGCGGAACTGCGCGCTTTCCTGTGAACGGAAGGCTGCTGCGGCATCCGCATATTCGCCTTGAGCTGATCGATGAACGCGTCCGCAGGCTGAATCGCCCGCCCCGCTATTGACGATCATCAGCTTATAGGCGGACCGCATCGGCCTCCTCCGTCGCGATGAAGGGCGACCCCATATAGGCGAGGTCCGCGCCCATCTCCGCGCCGCGGCGATGGAGCGGCCCGTCGAACCAGGACCCGATTTCCTCGACCAGCGCGAAGGGCGACAGGGTTCCCGCATGGCCCGGAAAAAGGAGAAGATATGCTGTATTGTTTAATCAATACAGCAATGGTAGATCGAACGGATCAAGCATTTGGCGGAGGGCGGCCATGTATAGCGAGAGCGATTTGCAGGACGCCGTAGCGGCTGGCGCTCTTTCCGCCGACGCCGCCCAGGCGCTGCGCGACCATGTGGCCCGCATGCGCGCCAGCCCGGTGGTCGATGAAGAACATTTCCGCCTGCTGACGGGCTTCAACGATATCTTCGTCGCCATCGCCAGCATCATATTGCTGGTCGCGGTCGGATGGCTGGGCAATAGCCTGCGCCTGGGCGCGGCGGAGCATCATCCGTCCATCGCGTCGGGCCTGCTGGTCGCCGCCGCCAGTTGGGGCCTGGCCGAATATTTCACGCGCCGACGGCGGATGGCGCTGCCCTCCATATTGCTGTTGGGCGGATTCGTGGGCGGCGTGGCCTTTGCCCTTGCGGCGCTGGCCGGACAGATCCTGCCCGATCGGGATGACCGGACCGGAGGGCTGATCGTCTCCGCCGTCGCCTTGGCGAGCGCGGGCGCGGCCTGGGCGCATTGGCGGCGCTTCATGGTGCCGATCACCGTCGCCGCCGGAGCGGCGGCGGGCGCGGCAGTCGTGGCGGGCCTTGTCCTGTTCATCGCGCCGGGAAATGAAAGACTGTGGGTCATCCTGCTGCTGATCGCAGGCCTTGCGATCTTTGCGCTGGCGATGCGCTGGGACATGTCGGACCGGGGACGGACGACCCGGCGCGCCGACGTGGCTTTCTGGCTGCACCTGACGGCCGCTCCCATGATCGCTCATTCCCTGTTTCATCTGCTGGGCGTGTTCGAAGGGAATGAAATGGGCATCGGCAAGGCCGTGATGGTCATCGCGCTCTATGTCGCCTTCGGGCTGGTGGCGCTGACCATCGACCGGCGCGCCCTTCTGGTGTCGAGCCTCGCTTATGTGTTGTTCGCGCTCTACGCGCTGTTCCACAAGGCCGGGGCGGTCGAATTGTCCGCCGCCTTCACGGCGCTGGTGATCGGATCGGCCCTGCTGCTGCTGTCGGCGCTGTGGCATCGGGCGCGGGCCTGGATCGTCGGCGGATTGCCCGACGCGCTGACGGACCGCCTGCCCTATCTGGACCGGCCCAATGCAGGTCAGGCCACCGCCTGACCATTTTAATCGTCGACGATCTTGAGCAGCTTGCGCTCGACAGGCGCGAGGACGCCCTGAAGCTCCTGCCCGCGCTTGAGGACATGGCCCGCTTCGCCGATCAGCGCCCACATGCCCTGCCGATGGCGCAGCGCGGGCCGCTTTTCGATGCGATATTCGGGACGTTCGGCGGACCGGCGAAAGGCGGAGAAAATCGCCGCATCCCGGCCCATGTCCAGCGCATAGTCACGCCAGTGCCCGGCCGAAACCATGCGGCCATACAAATCCATGATCCGTTGGAGCTCCTGACGATCGAACCCGGTCTGCCCGGCCTTTTGCCCATAAGCCGGAAAGGGTGTCACATTGGACATCAGGCGCGATCGCGTTCCTTGAACAGGGGAATGTCGTCATTGCCGTCCGGCCCCGATCTGGACTGTTCCCCGATCAGTTGGGCAAGGCGCTTCTGCAATTGCTCCACCTCGCACTGGAGCAGTTCCAGCTTCTGCTTTTCGGGATCGAAACAATCCGAGCAGGGCGTGCCGTAGGGAACGAAGTCCCGTTGATAGGCGGTCACGTCGACCAGCATCTGCCGCGCCGGGATGCCGACCATCGTCGCGCCTTCGGGCACGTCCTTCGTCACCACTGCGTTGGCGCCCACGCGCGCGCGCGCGCCCAGGCGGACTGGCCCCAGCACCTGCGCGCCAGAACCCACGATCACACCGTCTTCCAGCGTCGGGTGACGCTTTCCCGCTATACCGTTGGCTGGGTCCGTTCCGCCAAGCGTCACATTCTGATAGAGGGTGACGTCGTCGCCGATTTCCGCAGTCTCTCCAATGACGGTGAAGCCATGGTCGATAAAGAAACGCTTGCCGATCCTGGCGCCGGGATGAATGTCGTTCCCCGTCAGGAAGCGGGACAGATGGTTCACCGCCCGCGCAAGGAAATAGAGGCGCACGCGATACAACCGATGGGCCACGCGATGAAAGGCCAGCGACCAGACGCCGGGATAAAGCAGGATTTCCGCGCGCGATCGCGGCGCCGGGTCCCGCGACTTCACCGAGTCCAGATATGCCATGAGATTACGCAGCATCATTTCGTCCCTGAACAATCCGTGCCATGCACGGTTCCGCTCTACATAGTCGCATGGGCCGGATTTTTCCAGAGAAGCCCTAAAGACAGCTTATCGCCGGAGAAAGGAAAGCTGCTTGGCTTTACGAACCATTTCTATCATTGAGGTAGACATTCGATTTAAAGGCGGTTCATGATCGATTCTCTCCTCAATCATTTCGGCGACATCCTCCCCTTCATCCTCATCGGCTTCGGGGCGCAGATGATCGACGGCGCGCTGGGCATGGCCTATGGCGTGATTTCAAGCACCCTGCTGCTGGCATTGGGTTTGCCGCCAAGCAAGGCGTCGGCCAGCGTCCACGCAGCCGAAACCTTCACCACCGGCGTTTCGGCGATCAGCCACATCGCGCATCGCAATGTCGACTGGCGCCTGTTCGCGCGCCTCATCATTCCGGGCGTGCTGGGCGGGGTGGCCGGCGCCTATCTGCTGTCCAATATCGACGGGACGCTCATCAAACCGTTCGTGCAGCTATATCTCACGGCGATCGGTGTCTATCTGATCTGGCGCGGTTTCCATTTCCCGCCGCAAGCGCGCGATCCGAAGTGGGTTACGCCGCTGGGGCTGGCCGGCGGCTTCATGGACGCGACGGGCGGCGGCGGATGGGGGCCGGTGGTCACGTCCAACCTGTTGATCCAGGGGTCCAGCCCACGGCACACGATCGGCACGGTGAACACGGTCGAATTCTTCCTCACCCTGTCGATCAGCATCACCTTCCTGCTGCATCTGGGGTGGGAGACGTTCACGACCTACACCATCGGGCTGCTGATCGGCGGCGTGGTCGCCGCGCCGTTCGGAGCCATGCTGGCCCGTCATGTCGCACCGCGGGTCCTGTTTGTCGCGGTAGGCACGATCCTGACGCTGACATCCCTGTTCGGGGTAGCCAAATGGCTTGGATATATAGGATAGGCCACTTATATTCGGCTTGTTAATCGAGAAAGCCGATCAATATGTCCAATTACATGCCCACGCTGAAGCAGCTTCAATATCTGGTAGCGCTGAAGGAGCATGAGCATTTCGGCAAGGCCGCCGATAGCTGCTATGTCACCCAATCCACGCTGTCGGCGGGGATCAGGGAACTGGAATCGCTGATCGGCGTGACATTGGTGGAGCGGACGCGGCGCGTGGTGCGCTTCACGGCGCTTGGCGATCGGATCGTGGAAAAGGCGCACCGCGTCCTGCGCGAGGCGGAGGAGCTGTCCGCCATCGCGGAGGCATCGGGCAAGCCGCTGACAGGCGAATTGCGCATGAGCGTCATTCCGACCATCGCGCCCTTCCTTCTGCCGCGCCTGCTGCCGCGCCTGCGCGCCGACCGGCCCGAACTCAAACTCTATCTGCGCGAGGAAACCACACAGGCGGCCATCGAGTCCCTGCGCCATGGCAATGTCGACTGCGTGCTGCTGGCCCTGCCTTTCCCGACGGGTGAGGTGGACAGCGAAATCCTGTTCCAGGACCGGCTCTACGTCGCCTTCCCGCGTGACGATCCGCGCGATCCGCCCGAATGGATCGGCCCGGACATGATCGACGAGACGAAGCTGCTGCTGCTGGAGGACGGGCATTGCCTGAAAGACCATGCTCTGGCGGCGTGCAACCGGCCCGAATTGCGGGCCAGCGCCACGATGATGGGGACGTCGCTGCACACGCTGGTGCAGATGGTCGACAATGGGCTGGGCGTCACCATGCTGCCGGAAATGGCGATCACCAGCGGCATATTGGACCATACCCATATCACCGCGCGCCCGGTGCGATCGGAACGGGCCTGCCGGGATATTGCGCTGATCTGGCGCAAAAACAGCCCGCGAGAGAAGGAATTCCGCCTGCTTGCCGAAATATTACGGGCGGCGGAAACGCCGCCGTTGAATCATGGCGATGCCTGACCTCTTTTAGCGTGTCCAGCCGCGCGCCTTTTCCTCGTCCTCCGGGCGGGCCTCGACCCAGCGGGCCGCGCCATCGGTGAAATGCTCCTTCTTCCAGAAGGGCGCGCGGGATTTCAGCCAGTCGATCAGATAAGCGCAGCTTTCCAGCGCCGCCGTCCGATGGCGGGAGGCCGTGCCGACAAAGACGATCCGCGCGCCTGGTTCCAGTCGTCCCACGCGGTGAATGACGCTGAGCCCCAAAAGCGGCCAGCGGACCATCGCTTCATCGGCGATCCGTTGGACCTGCGGCAGGGTCATGGCCGGATAATGCTCCAGCTCCAGCGCCATCAGCCCGCCCTCGCCCCGCACGATACCGGTGAAGCTCGCCACGCCGCCGCCGCCCAACGCCTCCAGCGCGGCGAGTTCGGCGGCCGCGTCGAAATCCGCGGTCTGGATGGAAACACGTTTCATCCGCCCGTCACCGGCGGGAAGAGCGCCAGTTCCCGCGCTTCGCCGATCGGATCATCGAAAGGAACGAAACGCTGATCGAGCGCCGCGCGAAGGCGGGACGCATCGCTCAAGGCTTCCGCATATCCGCCGCCCCGCGACGCCAGGGCCGCGACCAGATCGGCTATGGTCGTGCCGGAGGCAGGCCGTTCGATACGTTCTTCATCAAGGCCGATGGCTTCGCGCACCCAGGCGAAATAAACGAGGGTCAGCGTCGCCATCGCTCAATCCATGTGCCGGATGCCGACGCGCAGATAATCCCATCCGGTGAGGAGCGTCAGCACGGCAGCCGCCCATAATGTCGCCAGGCCCACCATCTGCACGAAAGCATATTGCGGCACCGCGCCCGCCAGGATCAGCGCGCCCAGGGCGATAAGCTGAAGGGTCGTCTTCCATTTGGCGAGGCGGGACACCGGGACGGAAACCTGCAATCCCGCCAGAAATTCACGCAGGCCGGAAACCGCGATTTCGCGCAGCAGGATGACCATGGCCGCGACGATATGAATGCCGGCAATGTCGCGCGTCGCCGCCAGCATCAGGATCACCGCGCCCACCATGATCTTGTCGGCGATGGGATCGAGGAAAATGCCCAGCCGGGACACAGCCCCCTGCGCACGGGCGAGATAGCCGTCGAAATAATCCGTCACGCCCATCAGGCAATAAAGACCGAAGGCCAGGGCATAGCCGGTGGTCCAGCGCGCGCCGATTTCGGCCGGCCAGAGCAGCGCGACCAAAAGGGGCACGGTCAATATACGCGAAAGCGTCAGCAGATTGGGCAGCGTCAGCATAGCGGCGGACTGCCACAGTCGGGCCGCAGGCACAAGCTTGGCGGCATCGAACGCCCGAGGTGGACGGCGGGATTGGACGACAGGGTTGGACAGCGCCGCCGTCAGCGGCTAGACCCCGCCCGGTTGTCCACAGCGAAGAAGACCGATCGCACATGCAGGCCTCGCTCAGGCTTCTCAACAAGCGCCGTTTCCTGCCGCTTTTCGTGACCCAACTGCTCGGCGCGTTCAACGACAACCTGTTCAAGAACGCCATGGTGCTGTTCGTGGTGTATCAGGTCTATAATGATGAGCGGTCGGAAACTTGGTTCAGCGCGCTGGCGACGGGGATCTTCATCCTTCCGTTCTTCCTCCTGTCCGCGCTGTCGGGCCAATTGGCCGACCAGCGCGACAAGGCAGGCATCATCCGCATCATCAAGGCGGCCGAAATCGCGATCATGGCCGTCGGCGCGGCGGGCCTTGCGTTCATCTGGAGCGGGATCGCCGTCCATATGCTCGCGATTCCCCTGCTGCTGACCGCGCTGTTCGCGATGGGCGTCCATTCGACATTCTTCGGCCCGATCAAATATGCGATCCTGCCCCAGCACCTGCATGATGAAGAGGTTCTGGGCGGCACCGGCCTGGTCGAAGCGGGCACCTATATCGCCATCCTGGCGGGCACGATCCTGGCCGGGATCATCCCGATCGAAGCCGCCGCCATCGGCATCATCCTGACCGCGCTGATCGGCTATATGGCGGGCCGTGCCGTTCCTCCCGCTCCGTCGCTGCTGGAGACGCAGCCGATCGACTTCCATGTCATCCGCTCGTCCGTCACGCTGGTGCGCGGCACCATGCACATCCGCCGCCTCTTCCTCGCGATCATGTCGATCAGCCTCTTCTGGGCGGTCGGCTCGATCCTGTTCATCCAGTTCCCGCCGCTGGTGAAGAATGTGCTGGGCGCCGACAAACCCGTCGCCAGCCTGTTCCTCGCCATATTCTCCATCGGAATCGCTATCGGGTCCATCGCGATCAACCGGCTGTTGCGCGGGGAAGTGTCCGCCCGATTCGCTCCGGCGTCCGTGATCGGCATGGGACTTTGCATCGTCGCCTTCCACATCGTCTGCGACCTGTGGACGTCGGGACCGGAGGGGGCGTTGCTCACCCTTTCCGGCTTCCTGGCGCATCCGCTCGCCATCGCTCTTTCGCTCTGCCTGCTGGGGGTCGCGACGTTCGGCGGCATGTTCGTCGTGCCGCTTTATGCCTTCCTGACCACCACCGTGGAAAAATGCGAAGCGGCGCGCACGGTAGCGGCCAACAATATCGTCAATTCGGGGGCGATGGTCGTCGGATCGCTGCTGGCCATCGGCCTGAGCTTCGCGGGCGTGACGGTGATCAATCAGCTTTTGCTGGTCGCGCTGCTATCCCTGCCATGCGCATGGCTCGCCTGGAAGCTGCACAAGGCATGTGACGGCATCTCATGCCATTGAACCGTCAGAAGATGAAACCGTAGAAGGCCGTGAAAAAGGCGCAGAAACTCAGCGCGAACAATTTCCAGTCGCTGTCGTCGTCCACCGGCGGTTTGCGGCGACCGGTCCCGTTCTCCTCCGCCACGCGCAGCACATGGGGAGGCAGCATCCTGCGAAAGGGATGGCGGGCGGATTCGGTGGTGAGGACGAGCGGACGATTTCGCATGACATGTCGTTAACGCATCATTTACCATTTCGGCCACGCCCAATCATGGTTAATGCGATGTTGTCCCGGCGCGGGACATGCTTGACTGTATCACTCTTACAATACAGCATGGCCTGATTGATGAACGATCCTTTGCCGACCGCCGATTCCGCCGCTCAGGCACCGCGCCCCTTCGGCGCAGGGCCGCCCAGCGCCTTCGCGCCGCCGACACCATGGAAAAGGCGGTTGCAGATCGCGGGATGGATCGTCGCGGCGATGATGGCCGTGCTGATGATCGTCATCGCCTGGCTGGCCATGACGGCGCCGCTGTCACGATCGCTGCAACCGGTCGCGCCGCCCAGCATCAGCCTGATGTCGTCGGACGGGCATCTGATCGCCCGCCGGGGCGCGGTGATCGACAAGCCCGTCGCGATCAAGGACCTGCCCGCCCATGTGCCCCAAGCCTTCATGGCGATCGAGGACCGGCGCTTCTACAGCCATTGGGGCGTCGATCCGCGCGGGATCGCGCGGGCGGCCTGGCATAATATGTGGTCGAACGGCTCCTCGCAGGGCGGAAGCACGATTACGCAGCAGCTTGCCAAGGGCGTGTTCCTGTCCGCCGACCGCACCTTCGGACGCAAGGCGCGCGAGGCGCTGATCGCCTTCTGGCTGGAGGCGTGGCTGACCAAGGACCAGATTTTCGAGCGCTATCTGTCGAACGTCTATTTCGGCGACAATGTCTATGGCTTGAGAGCCGCTTCGCTCCATTATTTCAACCGTCAGCCCGAACAGCTGACCATATCGCAGGCGGCGATGCTGGCCGGCCTGCTGAAAGCGCCCTCCCGCCTTGCGCCCACCACCAACCTGAAAGGCGCGCGCGCACGCGCCGACCTGGTGACGCAGGCGATGGTGGAGGCGGGTTATATCACCAAAGCGCGGCGCGACGCGCTCTCCCCTGCCCCGCTGAACGTGCATGAGACGCCCGATCCGACCAGCGGCACATATTTCGCCGACTGGGTGCTGCCCGACGCGCGGGACCGGGCAGGCGCGGTCTATGGCGCGCAGAATGTGACGACGACGCTCGATTGGCGTATCCAAAGGCTTGCCGAAGGCACCATCCGCCGCGCGCCGCTGGGCCGGGCGGAGGCCGCGCTGGTCGCGATGAAGCCGGACGGGAGCGTCGTCGCCATGGTGGGCGGGCGCAATTACGGGAAGAGCAGCTTCAACCGCGCCGTGCAGGCGAAGCGCCAGCCCGGCTCGACCTTCAAGCTGTTCGTCTATCTGGCGGCCTTTCGCGCCGGGATGACGCCGGACGACATGGTCGAGGACAGCCCGATCACCACCGGCGCCTATCGCCCCGCCAATCATGGCGGCAAATATCGCGGCAGGATCACCCTGCGGCAGGCTTTCGCCGTCTCCAGCAATGTCGCGGCGGTGCGGCTGACGCAGCAGGTGGGCGTGGACAATGTCATCAAGGTCGCGCGCGACCTGGGCGTCACCGCGCCGCTGACGGAGGACCTGAGCCTGGCGCTGGGCACGTCGGAAATCCCGCTCATCGAACTGGCCGAAGCCTATGCGGCGGTGGCGGCGGGCGCTTATCCGGTCATGGCCCACGGATTGCCGCCGGAGGAACAAGGCTGGTTCGACCGGCTCATGCGCCGCCAGCATCATTTCAGCGACGACCAGTTGGAGATGATCCGCGATCTCCTTTCTTCCGCCGCCAACCGGGGAACGGGCAGCGCGGCGGCGCTGCGGACCAGCACCTTCGGCAAGACCGGCACCACGCAGGACAGCCGCGACGCGATCTTCGTGGGCTATGCAGGGGGATTGGTGACGGCGGTATGGATCGGCAATGACGACAACAGCCCCCTGCCCGGCGGCGCGGCGGGCGGCGGCATCCCCGCGCGCATCTGGCGCGACTTCATGGGCCGCGCGATCAACGAACCCGTCGAGAACGCGCCGGCGGAGCAGAAGGACAGCGACCTGGTCAACGCCATCGCCAATGTGACGCTGGAAACGGGCGTCGGCAATATGAGCCTGGGCGTGAATCAGGAGGGGATGACGGTGAATATCGGCCCCGCGCAGATCCGCCTGCCGACCGGCGAGCCGCCCGTCGCGCCGCCGCCCATGCCGCCGCAAGGCACGCCCCCGCCCATGGTCGCGCCCACCCGGCAACCCGCTCCCGACAACCCGCAATAGGATTTCCCCGCCACGGTTGACGCCGCATCGCGGCCGAGGCCATGCGGGGACATCCGCATTATCCCGGCAACATGATTCGCAAGGACAAGAAGGCATGGCATTCACCGCAAAGATCCTGCTGCTGGGTTCGGGCGAGCTGGGCCGGGAGTTCGTCATTTCCGCCAAGCGGCTGGGCTGTCAGGTCATCGCCTGCGACAGCTATGCCGGCGCGCCCGCCATGCAGGTGGCGGACGGCTGCGAAGTCTTCTCCATGCTCGACGGCGCGGCGCTGAAATCCGCCGTCGAAAAGCACCGGCCCGATTTCGTGGTGCCGGAAATCGAGGCCATCCGCACCGAAACCCTGGCCGAGGTCGAAGCGCAGGGCGTAACCGTGGTTCCTTCCGCGCGCGCGACCATGATGACCATGAACCGCGACGCAATCCGCGAAGTCGCGGCGGTGGAACTGGGCCTGCGCACATCGCGCTATCGCTATGCGGAAAGCCTGGAGGAGGTGCTGGCCGGGGCCGGGCATACCGGCTTCCCCTGCGTCATCAAACCGGTCATGTCCTCTTCGGGCAAGGGACAGAGCACCGTGCGGAGCGCCGACGAGCTGGAGCGCGCCTGGGACTATGCCGTCGCCAATATGCGCGGCGACCGGCGGCGCGTGATCGTCGAGGAGTTCATCGCGTTCGACTATGAGATCACGCTGCTGACCGTGCAGACGCGCGAGGGCGTGCTGTTCTGTCCGCCCATCGGGCATCGGCAGGAACGCGGGGATTATCAGGAAAGCTGGCAGCCCACGCCCATGTCCGCCAAGGCTCTGGCCGATGCGCAGGACATGGCGCGCAAGGTTGTCGGCAATCTGGGCGGGCATGGCATTTTCGGCGTGGAGTTCTTCGTGAAGGGCGAGGAGGTCATCTTCTCCGAATTGTCGCCGCGCCCGCACGACACCGGCATGGTGACGCTGATTTCCCAGAATCTGAGCGAGTTCGACCTGCACGCCCGCGCCATTTTAGGCTTACCGATCCCGGAAATCCGCCTGTACGGTCCCGCGACGTCGGCGGTCATCCTGGCCGACCGGGAATCCGACCGCTTCCGCTTTGAAGGCCTGGCCGATGCGCTGGCGACGCCGGGCGCCGAGGTGCCGGGTGCTGAAGTGGACGTGCGCCTGTTCGGCAAGCCGACGACCCGTCCCTATCGCCGAATGGGGGTAGCGCTGGCGCGCGCCGGGACGGTGGAAGACTCGCGGCGGATCGCGGCGGACGCGGCGGCCAGGGTGCGAATCGTCCATGATGAGGGATAAAGGCGGGTTCGCCCTTCTCTCCGCGCTCTTGCTACCCTAGATAAGGCCGATGAGCGCCCCTCTCTATAATCAGGACATATTGCGGCTTGCGGCCAGCATTCCGCACCATGCGCGGCTGGCCGATCCGCAGGCAAGGGTGGAAAGGCGATCCCCGACCTGCGGATCGCGCATCACCGCCGACGTTCGGATGGAGGGAGGACGGCTGGCCGAACTGGGCCTGGATGTGAAAGCCTGCGCCTTGGGACAGGCATCGGCTTCGCTGATGGCGCGCCATGCCATCGGCCTGACGGTCGCCCAGCTTGACCAGGCGCGCGACCTGTTGACCGCCTGGCTAGCGGGCGAAAGCGACGATCTGGGTTTCTGGCCCGGCCTTGACGTGCTGGCCCCCGCGCGCGGCTATCCGGCGCGCCACCCCTCGATCCGCCTCGGTTTCGAAGCCGTGGCCGAAGCGGCCAGGCAAGCCGCCTCATGATGGGATCGCCGGCCGGCGCGATGACGGATACCGCCCTGTCCGCCACGGATGTCCTGTTGTCCGAAGGCGTGATCCTGCTGGGGGCGGCGGTATTCTTCGTTATCCTTTTCCGGCGTTTCGGGCTGGGCGCGGTGCTGGGCTACCTCATCGCGGGCGCGCTGGTGGGGCCGCAGGGCCTGGGATTGGTGGGAGGCGCGGAATCCAAGCTGGCCATCGCGGAAATCGGCATCGTGCTGCTGCTGTTCCTCATCGGACTGGAACTGCATCCGGCGCGGCTGTGGCGGCTGAAAAGGGATATTTTCGCCCTTGGCCTGGCGCAGGTCGTCCTGTGCGGCCTGGCGCTGACCGCCGTTATTTTCTATTCCACGGGCTTCAGCTGGGGTGCGGCGATCGCCCTTGGCCTGCCGCTGGCGCTGTCGTCCACGGCGCAGGTTCTGCCGATGCTCAAGAACAGCGGCCGCATCAATTCGCCCTTTGGCGAGAAGATCTTTTCGATCCTGCTGTTTCAGGATCTGTCCATCGTCCCGCTCATCACCATCATCGCCGCGCTGTCCCGCAACCCCGCGGACGCCGCCGGGCCGCCGGGATGGGTGCTGGCCCTCCATACCATGGCGGCGATCACCGGCCTGGTGCTGGCGGGGCGCTTCCTCTTGCGTCCCCTGCTTCGACTGGTCGGGCGTCTGGGCGAGCGCGAGCTGTTCGTCGCGGTCGGCCTGCTCACCGTTCTGGCCGCCGCATCGCTGATGCATGCGCTGCACCTGTCAACGGCGCTGGGCGCTTTTGTGGCGGGTGTCATGCTCGCCGATTCCCCCTACCGGCATGAAATCGAGGCGGATGTGGAGCCGTTTCGTTCGATCCTGCTCGGCCTGTTCTTCCTTGCCGTGGGCATGGTGCTGGATTTGCGAACGGTCGCGGCTTTCCCCCTGTTCGTCATCGGCATGGCGGCGGCGCTAGTCGTGACCAAGACAGCGCTGATCTGCGGCCTCGCGCGGCTGTTCGGCATGGAGTGGCGGCAAGCGATGGGGGCAGGCCTGTTGCTGAGCCAAGGCGGCGAATTCGGTTTCGTGCTGTTTGCCCAGGCACAGAATGCGCTGCTGATCGCGCCGCAGGCAGCCAGCCTGTTCAGCGCCATTGTCACCTTCTCCATGGCGACCACGCCGTTCCTGATGCTGTTTGCGGCACGGTTCGAATTTGCCAGGCCCAAGGCCAATTCCTCGCTTCGCGATCCCGATCAGGCGCCGCGCGGCACCGCGATCATCGTGGGATATGGCCGCTTCGGCCAAACGGTGGCGCAAATGCTGGCCGGACATGGTTTCGGCGTCGTCCTGATCGACAAGAAACCCGCGCAGATCGAGGTATCAAGCCGTTTCGACGTGGAAGTCTTCTATGGCGACGGTACGCGGATCGACCTTTTGCGCAGGGCGGGGGCCGACGAAGCGCGGCTCATCGCCTTTTGCATCGATGACCCATCGCTCGACAGCCGGATATTGGAACCGATTGCGGAGACATTCCCGCAAGCCGCGATTTTGGCCCGCGCGTTCGACCGACGGCAATTGCTGGAATTGCAGGACATGAACTTGGCGGGCGTGGTCCGCGAGGTCTTCGAATCGGCCATCTGCATGGGCGTGCAGGCGATGGAAGCGCTGGGCGTGCCACGGGCGGAAATCGAAGAGGTCGAACAGCAATATCGCGAAAACGACCGGCAACGGCTGGACGTTCAGAGAGGGCATGGCGATCTGGCAGTGGCCAAGGACCTGATCTATCGGCCCGGCAGGCGGATGCGCCTGCTGTCACGAGGCGAAGGGAAGGAAGTGGCATGATCACCGTTCTGGCTGCGCTGTCGGCCGCGATCGCCATCGGCGCGGGGGCTTTCGGCGCGCATGGCGCCGCCAATCCGCAGGCGGCGGAATGGCTGCGCACGGGCGGCCTGTATCAAATGGTTCACGCCGTCGCCGCGCTGGTCCTGGCGTCAACGGCGCGGGGACCGGCCGTCCTTCTGCTGGCAAGCGCGGCGATCTTCGCCTTCACGCTCTACATCATGGCCTTTGGCGGCCCCAAATGGCTGGGGGCCATAACCCCCATCGGCGGCACGCTGATGATAGCGGGCTGGCTGTGGGCCGCATGGGCCTTCTGGCGGGGCTGAAACTGCGGTTGCGCCCTTGCTCCAGGCCCATTGCGAGCTTAGATTGAAGCCCATGGCCGATCATCATCATCACGACCATCGCGAACCGACCGGCGCCAAGCTGGCTGACGCCGCGCGCGCCACGCTCCAGGCGCAGAACGAGCAATGGACACCGATGCGCGCCGCCATTTTCGACGCGCTCGCCGCGGAGGAAAGGCCCGCTTCGGCCTATGACATCGCGGATACGGTTTCAAAAACACGTGGAAAGCGGGTCGCCCCCAACAGCGTCTACCGGATTCTGGATCTGTTCGTCGCGAACAACATAGCGATGCGGGTGGAAAGCGCGAACGCCTATCTCGCCAACGCCCATCCCGGCTGCCATCATGACTGCATATTCCTGGTGTGCCGCAACTGCCGTCAGGCCACCCATGTCGACGACGACAAGGTGACGGGCGACGTGCGCGCCCTGGCCGAGCATGAAGGTTTCCGTCCAGAGCGCCCGGTGATCGAGATACTGGGCACATGCGCGAAATGCGCGGCCTGATCCCCCGCGTTGCTTTCCGGCCCGGAACGGCCTAGCGGCTTAATGAGTATATGCCTTCGATGAACAATCCTTCCACGCCGCTGCTCGACCAGGTTCAATGGCCGTCCGATCTGCGTCGCCTCAACCCCGACCAGCTTGCGCAGTTGGCCGACGAACTGCGCCAGGAAGTGATTTCGGCGGTCGGGGTGACCGGCGGGCATCTGGGGTCGGGATTGGGCGTCGTGGAATTGACCACGGCGATCCATTATGTGTTCGACACGCCGGAGGACAAGCTGGTCTGGGACGTGGGCCATCAATGCTATCCGCACAAGATCCTGACCGGGCGGCGCGATCGTATCCGCACGCTGCGGCAGGGCGGCGGCCTGTCCGGCTTTACCCGGCGCGCCGAAAGCGAATATGATCCCTTTGGGGCCGCGCACAGCTCGACATCGATCAGCGCGGCGCTGGGCTTTGCGGTCGCCAACAAGCTCGCCGACAGGCCGGGCAAGGCCATAGCGGTGATCGGCGACGGAGCGATGTCGGCCGGCATGGCCTATGAGGCGATGAACAACGCCCGCGCGGCAGGCAATCGGCTGATCGTCATCCTCAATGACAACGACATGTCGATCGCACCGCCTGTCGGCGGGCTCTCGGCCTACCTGGCCCGCCTGGTATCCAGTCGGGAATTTCTGGGGCTGCGCGGCCTGGCGAGGCGATTCGCGCGAAAGCTGCCCCGCCCGCTGCACAATGCCGCGCGCAAGACCGACGAGTTCGCGCGCGGCATGGCGATGGGCGGGACATTGTTCGAGGAACTGGGCTTCTACTATGTCGGTCCCATCGACGGGCATAATCTGGACCAGTTGATCCCGGTCCTCGAAAATGTGCGAGATGCCGCCGAGGGGCCGTGCCTGATCCATGTCGTCACGCAGAAGGGCAAGGGCTATGCCCCCGCCGAAGCGGCCGCCGACAAATATCACGGCGTCCAGAAATTCGACGTCGTCACGGGCGCGCAGGCCAAGGCGCCGCCCGGACCGCCCAGCTATACCAGCGTGTTCGCCAAGGCGCTGATCGCCGAGGCGGAACGGGACGAGCGGATTTGCGCCATCACCGCCGCCATGCCGTCGGGCACGGGCCTCGACAGCTTCGCGGAGGCTTTTCCGGACCGTTCCTTCGACGTCGGCATCGCGGAGCAACATGCGGTGACGTTCGCGGCGGGGCTGGCGGCGCAGGGTATGCGGCCTTTCTGCGCGATCTATTCGACCTTCCTCCAGCGCGCCTATGATCAGGTGGTGCACGATGTGGCGATCCAGAATCTGCCCGTCCGCTTCGCCATCGACCGGGCCGGACTGGTCGGCGCGGACGGGTCTACCCATGCGGGCAGCTTCGACATAGCCTATCTCGCCACCCTGCCCAACATGGTCGTCATGGCGGCGGCCGACGAAGCGGAACTGGTCCACATGGTCCACACCTGCGCCCTGCATGACGATGGGCCGGCCGCCGTGCGTTATCCGCGCGGGAACGGCGTAGGCGTTGCCCTTCCGGCCGTTCCGCAACGGCTGGAAATCGGCAAGGGGCGGATCGTCCGCGAAGGGCGGCAGGTCGCGATCCTGTCGCTCGGCACGCGGCTTGAGGAGGCCCTGAAAGCGGCGGAAGCGCTGGAGGCCAAGGGCCTGTCCACGACCGTCGCCGATCTGCGCTTCGCCAAGCCACTCGACGAAACATTGATCCGCAGGCTGCTGACGACGCATGAGGTGGCCGTCACCATCGAGGAAGGCGCGATCGGCGGGCTTGGCGCCCATGTGCTGACGCTTGCGAGCGACAGCGGGCTTATCGACAACGGGCTGAAGCTCAGGACGATGCGCCTGCCGGACATTTTCCAGGATCAGGACAAGCCCGAAAAGCAATATGCCGACGCGAAACTGGACGCCGCAGGCATCGTGGATACGGTGCTGACCGCGTTGCGCCACAACAGCGCGGGCGTCGAAACGGCGCGGGCCTGATTTCCTGCGCCGCTCCGCGAGCGGCGGAACAGAATGAAGTTTGCCGCGTCCTGCAGAAGCGTTGCGATCTGTTCAGAAGGAGGAAGGGATTTGGTGGCGCGATCCAGGCAAGGGAAACCCCCGTCATTCCCCGTTCCGCGCCTAGCTCTCCTTCTTCTCTGCCTTGCGGGGCTGGAAAGCAGCTGTTCAAGGCCGCAGCAGGCACAAGCGCCGCCCCGCGCCCATGATCCGGTTCCCGTTCCCCGCGAATCCTCGATCCTGTCCGTTCCGGTCGATGTCGATGCAAGCGCCATACGTCATGCCGTGGAACAGGCCATTCCGCGCCAGCTATGGACAATCAACCGGCATTCGCCCCGCTGCATCCCGCCGCAGCGCGTCAAGATCCTGGGCGCGAAGCTGAACGTCACGCCCGCGATCAGCTGCACGATCATGGGCGTCGTCACCAGGGGGCCTGTCCATTTGCGGGGAGAAGGACAGGACATCGTCGCCGACATCCCCATCCACGCGCAGATCAGCGCGCGCGACGTGGGCGGGATATTGAAGGGAGAAACGGCGACCGGCTCCGCTCTGGCGCGGGCGCGGATCAGGCTGGACATCGGCAAGGACTGGAAGCCGCGCGGGACGGTTCGCCTGCATTATGACTGGACCCAGGCGCCGGGAATCGATTTCCTGGGGCAGCGCATCACCTTTACCGACGAAGCGGACCGGAAACTGCGCCCCGTCGTCCGGAATCTGGAACGCGATCTGCCGCGCACGCTGTCCCGTGCGAACCTGCCGGCGCAGGTCGAGCGGCTCTGGCGGCAAAGTTTCACCTCCGTCCAACTGAATGAAAGGAAGCCGCCCGTCTGGATGCGCGTCACGCCGCTCCGGATTCTCTATAACGGCTATGCGATGCGGGAAAGCCGGTTGCGGTTCAACCTGGGCATCGAAGCAGTCACGGAAACCTATGTCGGCAACCGGCCCCGCCCGGTGGAGCCGACCGCGCTTCCACCGCCGGCCTCGGCAAAGGCGGATGGCCAATTCCATTTCTTCATTCCCGTGACCGCCGACTATGCGGAACTGGAACCCGTCATCATGCGCGCGCTGACCAAGCGTTCGCACCGCCCGTTCCGCCTGCCCACCGTGGGGCCGGTCGTCGCGCGGTTCGACAAGGTCGAAGCCTATGGAACGACCGGGGGCCGCATTGCGGTGGGCCTTACCCTGGCGGCTCGACCGGAGGCCCGCGGCAAAGCGGATGAAGTGCACGGCAGGATATGGATCACCGCCATTCCCCGCAACGCACCCAATTCGCCGAAAGTCCATTTCGATGCGCTGGCCGTGGCGGGGAATACGGACGCCCTGAGCGGCGATCTGCTGTTGGCGCTGGGCAACAGCCCCGCCGTCAGCACCCTCATCGCCCAGTCCCTCACCCAGAATTTTTCCAACGATATCGCGGAGCTTCTGGGCAAGATCCGGCGGGCCATCGATGAAAAGCGGATGGGGGATTTCCTCATCACGACCGATCTGGAACAGGTGGAAATCGGGCAGATCAAGGCTTTCGGACAAGGGCTGCATCTGCCCATCCGCGCAAGGGGAAAGGCCCGGATAGCTTATAAGCCGTCCTGATCATGAAAGGCAACCTATTGGTTGCATTTCCTCCTTCATTGCTCAATAAGCAACCAGGAGGTTGCACATATGACCGATTCCATCGTCAAGACGATCGACATCAACGCGCCCGTGGACCGGGTCTGGAATGCTCTTGTCGATCATGAGAAATTCGGCGCGTGGTTCCGTGTCGCGCTTGACCAGCCGTTCGAGGTGGGGAAGCTCTCCACCGGGCATATGACCTATCCCGGCTATGAGGATTATTCCTGGGAGGCACGCGTGCTGGCCATGGAACCGATGGCGCGCTTTGCCTTCGAATGGCCCGCGACGGGCGGCGACAAGGACCTGATGGACAGCGGCGTTCCCGTTCCGGAATGGACGCTGGTCGAGTTCGTGCTGGAGCCCATGGAGGGCGGCACGCGCCTCACCGTTACGGAAAGCGGCTTCGACAAGGTGCCCGAACCGCGCCGCACCAATGTCATGCGCGACAATGAGGGCGGCTGGGCCGAGCAGGTCGGGAACATCCGCGATTATGTCGCCGGCTGAGCAGTCCGATCCGGCGCGCCTGTTCGCTGCCCTGGGCGATCAGACGAGATTGGGCTTCATCGTGCAACTGGCGGACGGTCGGCGACGATCCATCGCGCAAATCGGGGAAGACCTGCCGATAAGCAGGCAAGCCGTGGCCAAGCATCTGAACGTGTTGCGCCGGGCGGGCCTGGTCCAGCGGACGCGCTCCGGCCGCGAGGTGCATTTCGTCCTGCGAAGGGAGGCGATCGAGGAAGCCCGGCTCTGGCTCGCCAAGGTCGACGCCCAATGGGATGCCACATTGGCGCGGTTGAAAATATTTGTGGAAGATAGCCCATAGCGGGCTGTTTTCACGATCTTTTGGGCCGGATATCATCCCGGCCCATCGATCACCGCTGTCTTATTGCTGGGGAACGGACGCGCGCGCATCCTGTCCGTCACCTTCCGGCGCGGCGATGATGTCGCGAGTGGTTTCCCCCTTTTCCACGACATCGGTTGCCGGATCGCCCGCGGACGAACGGATGCCGGGGGCCGCATTGCCGCGCCCCGCTGCGGAAAGCGCGGCGCTTTCGGTCGCGCTGCGCGCCGCCGGACCGCCGAACATCGCTTCCATCGCGGCGCGGCTTGAATCCACGGTAGCAGCCGAAGGCGCGCCGGGTGCAGGCGGGACCAGCGCAAAGTCGGGCGGAATCACGAGCGGAGCCTGCCGCGACACGGCGAATTCATCGGGACGGTCCCGGTTGAGCAGGCCCGATGAACCGCAGGCGGACAGGGAGGCCGCAAGGCCGGCGGCAAGGATCAGTTTACGCATCAGTTCAATGACTCCGTCTTTGCGCCCTTCTCGCGCAGCAAAAGCGCGCGCGCAAGCAGGATCAGCACGCCGATGGTGATCGCCGCGTCGGCCAGGTTGAAAATCAGGAAAGGCCGCCATTCGCCGAAATGCAGATCGGCATAATCGATGACATAGCCCAGCCTCACGCGATCGACGATATTGCCGATCGCGCCGCCCAGGACGAGGCCCAGCGCGGCAACGTCCTGCCGCGCCTTTTCCCGCCACATCCATATGCCGACGAAGATCGCGATCAGCATCGTCATACCCACCAGCAGCCACCGCATCAGGTCCGTGTCCGCATGGAAGAAGCCCATCGAAACGCCCCGATTTTCCAGCCAGCGCAGGCGGAAGATCGGCAGGATGTCGATGCCCTCCTCCCCCCGGCTCCTGAGCGCCAGCGGATAGGTGGCGGTATATTTGACAAGCTGGTCCACCGCGAGCGTGACGACCGCGATGGTGAGGCCCAGGGGGCGATGATTGACGGCGGGAGCGGTCATGCCTTCAGCACCTCGTCACAGCGGTCGCACAGAGCGCCATCCTCCTCCACCTCCGGCAGCAAACGCCAGCAACGACCGCATTTATGCCATTGCGACGGCTTGACGATGATGCCGTCGCCGACACCCATTTCGACGCGCGCCACGATGGCGACCTCGGCAAAGTCCACATCGCCCACGGGAACCAGTTCGCCCATGGCCACATCCGCTTCCAGGCTGGAACGAACGATCTTTTCCCGGCGCAGCGGTTCGATGGCTTCATTGACCTGATCGCGCTGGTTGCGGATTTCAGCCCATTTCCCGCCCAGGCCATGATCGGACCAATGCCGGTCCACTTCGGGCCATTCGAGGAAATGGACGCTTTCCTCCTCATCGGGGAAACGGCTCTGCCACACTTCCTCGGCGGTGAAGGGGATGATCGGCGCGGCATAGCGGACGAGCGCATGAAACAGCGTGTCGAGCACGGTGCGATAGGCGCGGCGCTTGGGGTCCGACTTCGCGTCGCAATAGAGACAGTCCTTGCGGATGTCGAAGAAGAAAGCCGACAGGTCGCTGTTCGCAAAGTCCATCAGCGCGCGGGTGTAGCGGCTGAACTCCAGCCAATTCTCGCTGTGCGCCGCCTTGTCCACCACGCCGCGCAACTCCGCGTCGAGGCTCGCGAGGAGGTGGAGCATGTAGCGTTCCAGCTCCGGCATCTGACCGACGGGCAGCTTCTCTTCTTCCGAGAAGTCGGAAAGAGCGCCCAGCAAATACCGGAAAGTGTTACGAAGTTTGCGATAAGCGTCGGACGATCCGGCAAGCACTTCCTTGCCGATGCGGACGTCGTCGAAATAGTCGGTGCTGGCGACCCAGACGCGCAATATGTCGGCGCCGCTTTCGGCCATGATCTTGAGCGGATCGACGACATTGCCGAGGCTCTTGGACATTTTGCGGCCCTGCCCGTCCAGCGCGAAGCCATGGGTCAGCACGGCGTCATAGGGCGCGCGGCCGCGCGTGCCGCAGCTTTCGAGCAGCGAGGACTGGAACCAGCCGCGATGCTGGTCGGACCCTTCGAGATAGAGATCGGCCCGCATGTCCTCGCCATAGCGCGCTTCGACGGTGAAGGCATGGGTCGAGCCGGAATCGAACCAGACGTCCAGGATGTCGTTCACCACCTCATAGTCGGCCAGATCATGGTCCGGACCGAGCAGCGCCTGATGATCCGCGCCGAACCATGCGTCAGCGCCGCCTTGCTTGAAGGCTTCGATGATGCGGGCGTTTACCGCATTATCAACCAGATATTCACCGCTCTTGCGATGAACATAGAGCGCGATCGGCACGCCCCATGCGCGCTGGCGGGAGATCACCCAGTCGGGGCGGCCCTCCACCATGGAACGGATGCGGTTGGTCGAACGCTCCGGCACCCAGCGGGTATGAGCGATGGCGTCGAGCGCTACGTCGCGCAGCGTCGGGCCGTTGCCGACGATGATCGGCGTGGGCAGGAAGCTGCCATCGACATCGACCGGCACGCCGTCCTGCGGCTTGTCCATCGGGATGAACCATTGCGGCGTGCAGCGGAAGATGATCTTCGCCTTGGAGCGCCAGCTATGGGGATAGCTGTGCCTGAAGTCGTCGGAGGCGGCGAGCAGGCTGCCTGCTTCACGCAGGTCGGTGCAGATCGGGCCGTCCTTGCTGACGAATTTGGCGTTGATGACGCTCCCCTGCCCGCCGAGCCAGAGCCAGTCCTCGCGATATTTGCCGTCGCCCTCGACTGCGAAGACGGGGTTGATGCCGTGCGCCTTGCAAAGCGCGAAGTCGTCCTCACCATGGTCGGGCGCCATGTGGACAAGGCCGGTGCCCGCGTCGGTGGTCACGAAATCGCCAGGGAGGAACGGGCGCGGCTTGGCGAAGAAGCCGCCGAGATGGTGCATCGGGTGACGGGCGACGGCTCCGGCGAGGTCGGAGCCTCTGCCAGTCCAAGCAACAGTCCAGCCAGCGCCTTCCGAAAGCCAAGGCGTTGTTCCAGCGCGCTGGGCAAAATCATTCCAGAGATCAGCAGCGGTTAGAATGACGCGACCACCCGCCCGCATGGCGACATATTCAACTTCCGGCCCATAAGCCAAAGCCTGATTGACCGGAATCGTCCATGGCGTCGTCGTCCAGATCACCGCATGAGCACCGACCAGTTCCGGCGCATTGGGCGCTTCCACGATCTCGAACGCCACGTCGATCTGGGTCGAGACGATGTCCTCATATTCCACTTCCGCCTCGGCCAGCGCGGTCTTTTCGACCGGGGACCACATGACGGGCTTCGCGCCGCGATAAAGCTGGCCGCTCTCCGCGAATTTCAGCAGTTCGCCGACGATGGTGGCCTCAGCGTCGAACTTCATGGTGAGATAGGGATCGTCCCAGTCGCCCATCACGCCCAGACGCTTGAACTGCTCCTTCTGCACGCCGACCCATTTGTCCGCATAGGCGCGGCACTGGGCGCGGAATTCCTGGGCGGGAACCTCGTCCTTGTTCTGTTTCTTCTTGCGATATTCCTCTTCGATCTTCCATTCGATCGGAAGGCCGTGGCAGTCCCAGCCGGGCACATAGGGCGCATCCTTGCCCAGCAGCGACTGGCTGCGGACGATGATGTCCTTGAGCACCTTGTTCATCGCATGGCCCATATGGATGTCGCCATTGGCGTAGGGAGGGCCGTCATGCAGGATGAAGCGTGTCCGGCCCTTCCGCCGCTCGCGCAGCTTGCCGTAGAGGTCCATGGCCTCCCACCGCGCGAGGATCGCCGGTTCCTTCTGCGCGAGGCCCGCCTTCATCGGAAAGTCGGTGACGGGAAGGAAAACGGTGGATTTATAATCTGGCTGATCGGTCATGAAGGGTCCGCGCAATTACGCTATATGCTGAATTATCCGCGCGGCATTAAGCGAGGTGGGGCGTTCCCGCAAGGATTTGCCGCGCATCGTCGCAGTCCTTTGCAATCTGCGCCATCAGGGCGTCCATCCCTTCATATTTCGCTTCCGGCCGCAGATAGTGAATCATCTGCACTTCGATCACCTGATCGTAGAGGCTTTCGGAGAAGTCGAAAAAATGCGGTTCCAGCAACTCCTTGGGCGGATCGAAGCTGGGGCGGATGCCCAGGTTCGCCGCGCCGTCCAGCACGCGCCCATCGGGCAGCAGCCCGCGCACGGCATAGACGCCATAGGCCGGGCGCAGATATGTGCCGAGGTCGATATTGGCGGTCGGAAAGCCGATGGTGCGGCCGATCTTGTCGCCATGCTGGACCCTCCCCTGAATGGCGAAAGGGCGGCTGAGCAGGCGCGTGGCGGTCTCGCAATCGCCGGTTTTGAGCGCTTCGCGAATGCGGCTGGAGGAAATGACAGCGCCATTCCCGCCGATGACGGGCGGCACAGCCTGCGCCGTCATTCCCATTGCGGCGCCCAGTTCAGCGAGTCGCCCGACGGTGCCGCGCCGGCCCCTGCCGAAGGTGAAGTCCTGGCCGGTGACGACGCCCGCGACGCCCATGTCACGGGCCAGCAGGTGCACGAAATCCTCCGCCGTGCGCGCCGACAGGGCGGCGTCGAAGGCAAAGACCATCATCGCATCCGCACCGGATCGCCCGAACAAAGCCTGCCGCTGGTCGAGCGTCGTCAGGCGGAAGGGCGCTGTGTCGGGTTGGAAGAAGCGCATGGGGTGCGGATCGAAGGTGGCGACGATGGCCGGACGCCCTGCCGCCTTCGCCCAGTCTATCGCACGGGAAACCACGGCCTGATGACCGCGATGAAATCCGTCGAAATTGCCCAGCGCCATGATCGACCCGCGCAGATGCGCGGGGATCGGCGCACCGCTTTCCAGCCGCTCCATGGCGCGGGCTATAGGGACAGGACCGGCGCGGCGCAATGCGTGCCGGTCATGGGCGCGCGCGCCGCCGGAAAGTGACGAAGGCGTGAGCGGGGCGGCCGTCCGCCGCTTCATGATCTTCGCGAGCCGCCTCTTCCCAGTCGGCGGAGTCGGGATAAGGGATCAGCGCGTCGCCCTCCACGTCGATATGCACTTCGGTCAGTTCGATGCGGTCCGCCAGCGGCAGGAACTGGCGATAGATGTCCGCGCCGCCGATCACCATGACGGTGGGCGCGGCGGCGCAACGCAGGGCGCTTTGGACGTCATGGGCGACTTCCGCCCCCTGCTCCGTCCAGCTTTCATCACGGGTCAGGACGATGTGGCGGCGGCCGGGGAGCAGGCCCGGCAGGCTGTCGAAGGTCTTGCGGCCCATGACCATGGGATGACCCAGGGTAAGCGCCTTGAAACGCTTGAGGTCCGCGGGCAGGCGCCAGGGCAGGTCGCCGTCCCGGCCGATGACGCCATTGTCGGCGCGGGCCAGGATCAGGACGATTTCCGGCTCTTGGGTCACAGGATCAGCCGGGTGACGTGGCCCATCTTGCGACCGGGCCGCGCTTCATGCTTGCCATAGAGGTGCAGGTGATTGGCCGGATCGGACAGGATCGCCCGCCAGTCATGGGCATCCGCGCCGATCAGGTTCCGCATCTGCGCGCCGCCGGCGGCAAGTCCCGTATCCCCAAGCGGCAGGCCGCAGATCGCGCGGACGTGATTTTCGAACTGGCTGGTAAGCGCGCCTTCGATGGTCCAGTGGCCGCTGTTGTGGACGCGGGGCGCCATTTCATTGAAGACCGGGCCGGCGGCGCTGGCAAAGAACTCAAGCGTCAGAACGCCGACATAATCCAGCGCATCCGCGACCTTCCGCGCCAGCGCGCGGGCCTGCTCCACCTGTCCTTCGATCAGCGGCCCGGCGGGCACCGTGGATGTGGCGAGGATGCCGTCGACATGGACATTGGCGGCCGAATCCCAGAAGCGAACCTGTCCATCCACGCCACGCACGAGGATGACGGAAAACTCCTCCTCGAACGTCACGAACCCTTCGAGGATGGCGCTCTGGCAGCCGATGGCGTCCCAAGCCGCGGCGGCATCACCAGGCCGGCCGAGCCGCGCCTGCCCCTTGCCGTCATAGCCCATGCGGTTGGTCTTGAGGATCGCGCGTCCGCCGATCCGAGCAATGGCACTTTCCAGATCGGACAGGCTTTCAACCGGCGCGAAAGGCGCAGTGAGGCCGCCCAGGCCGCTGGCGAACCGCTTTTCGGCGAGGCGATCCTGCGCGACACGCAGCGCCTGCGCGCCGGGCCGGACGAGGCCATGGTCCGCAAGCACATCGACAGCGGAAGGGTCGATATTCTCGAACTCATAGGTGACGACATCGACCGCATCGGCGAAGGCGGCGAGCGCCGCGGCGTCCTCATACGCGCCCTGTGTCCAGCATGGGGAGACATCGGCCGCCGGGCCGCCGTCTTCGGGCGCATAGATGTGAGTGCGGTAGCCAAGCTGCGCGGCGGCGATGGCAATCATCCGGCCAAGCTGGCCGCCGCCGAGGATACCGATGGTGGAACCGGGCGCGATGGTCGTCATCTTATTCGGGCGTCTCCGCGACATCGTCGGTCTGCTTTGCGCGCCAGGCGTCGAGACGCCCCGCCAGCGCACTATCGGTGGTGGCGAGAATGGAGGCGGCGAGCAGCGCGGCATTGATCGCGCCGGGCTTGCCGATGGCAAGCGTGCCCACGGGAATGCCGCCGGGCATCTGGACGATGGAAAGCAGCGAATCCATGCCCTTCAAGGATTTGGATTCGACCGGCACGCCCAGCACCGGCAGGCGCGTCATGGAAGCCGCCATACCGGGCAGATGCGCCGCCCCGCCAGCGCCCGCGATGATGACCTTCAGCCCGCGGCCCACCGCGCCGGTGGCATAGTCATAGAGGCGCTGGGGCGTGCGGTGGGCGGATACGACCTTGCATTCATGGGCGACGCCCAGCGCTTCCAGCGTTTCGGCGGCATGGCGCATCGTTTCCCAATCGGACCGGCTGCCCATGATGATGCCGACCTGCGCGGCTGCACTACCCCCGCTCATTCCTCATGCTTCCCGTCAAGGAGCGGCCCGAAACCGCCCGGAAAGCAAAGCCCCTTAGCGGGCGGACCGCCAAGGGGCAATGCGGATATGCTAAACAACATGCATTCATGTCCGTTTCTCGATTTCGCTCGAAACGAACGGAGATCGTCCGTGCCGCCTTACCGTTCCGACAGGTAGTAACGGTCCTTCGCCGTCAGGTCATCCGCCAGATCGTAGACGATGGGCTGACCGGTCGGGATTTCCAGTTCCGTGATCTCGTCATCGGGAATGTTGGAAAGATGCTTGACCAACGCACGAAGCGAATTGCCATGGGCGGAGATCAGCACGCGCTTGCCCCCCTTCAATTCCGGCGCGATGCGGCTTTCCCAATAAGGCAGGACGCGGGCGATGGTGTCCTTCAAGGATTCCGTCGAGGGAATGGCGATGCCGTCATAGCGGCGATCCTTCGTCAGGTCGAATTCACTGCCCGGCTCCATGGGCGGGGGCGGCACGTCGAAGCTGCGGCGCCAGATTTTCACCTGAGCCTCGCCATGCTTCGCCGCCGTCTCCGCCTTGTTGAGGCCGGTGAGGCCGCCATAATGACGCTCGTTCAGGCGCCAGTCCTTTTCGACCGGCAGCCATAACCGGCCCATTTCCTCCAGCGCGAGGTCGAGCGTCTTGATCGCGCGGGTCTGGAAGGAGGTGAAGCACTGGTCGAAGTCCAGCCCCTTTTCCGCCATCAGGCGTCCGGCGGCGCGCGCTTCTTCCGCGCCCTTTTCCGTCACGTCCACATCCCACCAGCCGGTGAAGCGGTTTTCCAGATTCCAGGCCGACTGGCCATGACGGATAAGGACGAGAGTGGGCATGAAACGCGTCTCCTTGCTGGGAAGGCCGTGGGATGCGCTTTCCCATAGCGCGGGAAATCGCGGGCGCAAGCTTGTCGCTGCGGCCTTTCGCCCCACATTGCAGTCGTTCAGGCGATAGGATAGCCCTGACGCAGGACAAGCAAGAGGAACCGGCAACTTGGCATTCGTAAAGGGCGCATGGCGCATATTGGTCGCGATCAAGGATGGGCTGGTGCTGTTGTTCCTGCTGCTGTTCTTCGGCCTGCTCTATGCGGCGCTGTCCTGGTCGCCCAAGCCCGCGAAAAGCGTCGCGGCGGGCGCGCTGACGCTCGACCTGGACGGCACCATCGTTGAACAGCCTGTCCAGATCGATCCGATGGCGCTGCTGTCCGGCTCGGGCCCGCAGGCGAAGGAATATCGCCTGTCCGACATCGTGACGGCGCTGGAAGCGGCGAAGGACGACGGCAAGGTGAAGGCGGTCGTGCTGAACCTGGACGGCTTCATGGGCGGCGGACAGGTCGCGCTGGAACGGGTGGGCAAGGCGCTGGATGCCGTGCGCGCGGCGAAGAAGCCGGTCTTCGCCTTCGCTACTCTCTACAGCGACGACAGCTATCAACTAGCCGCCCATGCCAGCGAAACTTGGCTCGATCCGCTGGGCGGCGTCGCCATCATGGGGCGCGGCGGGTCGGCGCTCTATTACAAGGGGTTGATCGACAAGCTGGGCATCAACACCCATGTCTACCGCGTCGGCACCTATAAGAGCTTCGTCGAACCCTTCATCCGCTCCGACCAATCGCCCGAAGCGAAGCAGGCCAATCAGGCGCTCGCCGATGCGCTGTGGCAGGATTGGCAGGAGGAAGTCGCCAAAGCCCGTCCCAAGGCGAAGCTGGCGGCCTATGTCGCCGATCCGGGGAAGGCGGCGCTGGGGGCCGGAGGCAATCTGGCCAAGGCGGCGGAAAGCGCCGGACTGGTCGACAGGCTGGGCGATGAAACCGCTTTCGGGCGGCGGGTGGCCGAAGTCGCGGGCCGGTCTTCGGAAAAGCGGGCAGGCGGTTTCGCGAGCATCGACCTTGCCGGCTATGTAAAGGCGCGCAAACCCGCCAATGACGGGCAAATCGGCGTCCTCACCGTCGCGGGCGACATCGTGGATGGAGAAGGCGGTCCGGGCACCGCGGCGGGCGATACGATCTCCAACCTGCTCTACAAGGCGTTGGCGGAAAAGGATCTGAAGGCGCTGGTGGTCCGGGTCGATTCGCCGGGCGGATCGGTGATGGCGTCGGAAAAGATCCGCAGCGCCATCATGGAAGCGAAGTCCAAGGGACTGCCCGTGGTCGTTTCCATGGGCAATGTGGCGGCGAGCGGCGGATATTGGGTGGCGACGCCGGCCGATATGATCTTTGCCGAACCGGGCACGATCACCGGGTCCATCGGCGTGTTCGGCATATTGCCGAGCTTTGAAGGCACACTGGCAAAGATGGGGATCACCACTGACGGCGTGCGGACCACGCCGCTGTCGGGACAGCCCGATCTCGCGGGAGGCACCACGCCCGAATTCGACCGGATCATGCAGATGAGCATCGAGAACATCTATGGCCGCTTCCTGGGCCTCGTCGCCCAATCGCGGCGCAAGACCCCGGGGGAGATCGACGCCATCGCGCAGGGCCGGGTCTGGGACGGCGGAACCGCGCGGCAGATCGGCCTGGTGGACCGTTTCGGCGGGCTGGAGGACGCTATCGCCGAAGCGGCGCGGCTGGCGAAGATCGATCCGGCTTCGGCACGGCCCTATCGCATCGAGAAGGAACCGGACAAGTTCGCCCAGTTCATCCAGTCCATGATCGAACGCGAAGAAGAGGACAAAAGCAGTTCCCGCGACATGCTGGCGCGGCAAGCGATGCTCCAGCGGCGCTGGGCCATGCAGGCGATCAGCGACGTGAAGGCGCTGGCAAGCGGCGCGGGCATGAAGGCCGACTGCCTGGAGTGCCGGGGATTCGGTGCGCCGCGTGCGGGGAGCATGGAAGACAGGCGCGGCCTGTTCGCTACGCTTGCGGCGCTCTGGCGCTGAATCTTGCCCATCGGAGGGAATCGACGTTCAGGGGACAGCCCATTATCCTGCTCAAAAATCGCGCCGTCGAACAATTTTCGCGATCCTCCCGCTATTCTGGACGTATCCCCCGGTAGACGGGCAGGCCCAGCCCGCGCCTTATGGCGAGCGCGCGCAGTACGAAACCGAGCAAGGCCGCGATGACGCTGGCAACGGGCACATCGATCTCCCACCAGCGCAACAGCACGAACGAGCCGGATGAAACCGCCGCCGCCGTCACGTAAAGCTCAGGGCGCAACAGGATGGACGGTTCCCCTGCGAGCAGATCGCGCATGATCCCGCCGACGCAGCCCGTGACCACCCCCATCATCCCCGCGACAACGGGCGGGACGCCGAAATTCAACGCCTTTGCCGCGCCGAACACGGCAAAGGCGGCAAGGCCGACGGCATCCAGCCAGTCGAGCGCATGGTCGCTCCAGAAGGAACGCGGTGTAATCCAGACCAGCAGCGCCGCGATCATGCAGGTGATGGCCGGGGCCGCATCATGGACCCAGAAAACCGGCGATCCGATCAGCAGGTCGCGCACCGTCCCTCCCCCCACGCCCGTCACCAGCGCGAAAAAAGCGAAGGTGACGATCGTCTGACGCAAGCGCGCCGCCGCCAATGCGCCCGATGCGGCGAAGACGAAGATGCCAAGGATGCTCAGCACCTCCAGCACCGTGCCGATCCGGGGCACGAAATCCGGGTTGGAAGACAGCATGATTGCACTTTTTCAGGATTGGAAAGCCGCCGCTCCGGTCATCGGAACGGCGGCTGCGCCATCACTTCGCCAGTTCAGCCTCGATCGTGGCGATCAGCGCCGGATCGTCGGGCGCGGTGGTCGGCGCGAAACGCGCGGCGACGGAGCCATCCTTCGCGATCACGAATTTCTCGAAATTCCACAGCACTTCCGGTTCGGGATTGGGCGTCATGCCATAGCCCTTGAGCTTTTCGCGGAAGGCATCGCCATCGCCCTGCGCCTTGGGCCGGGCGCTGGTGAGAGCCGCATAGAGCGGATGTTTTTCCGGGCCGGTGACGACGATCTTCTCGAACATCGGGAAATCCACGCCGAAATTGGTGGTGCAGAAGGCAGCGATCTCATCGTTGCCGCCCGGTTCCTGCGCGCCGAAGTCGTTGGCGGGGAAACCCGCGACGACAAGGCCCTTGTCCTTATACTCGCCGTAGAGCTTTTCCAGCCCCTCATATTGCGGGGTCAGGCCGCATTTGGAGGCGACATTGACCGCCAGCACCACCTTTCCGGCATAGTCGCCTAAGCTGGCGTCGGCGCCCTTGATGGTCTTGAGAGGGATTTGCTGAATTGCGGACATGATCGTCTCCTTGAGGGGTTATGCCGGCGCGGACCATGCCATCATATGGCCGCGCCGAAAAGCCCGCCCACGCCCGCCGTCGCCGTCATGGCCAACACGCCCCAGAAAACGACGCGCGCCACGGAACGCAGGGGCTTCACCCCGCCCAGCCGCGCGCCGACATAACCCAGCAGCGCGAGGCAGAGCAGCGAGGTTATCGCAACGATGGGGATCGCCCGAGACGCGGGGCTGAAGGCCGCCGCCAGCACGGGCGCAATCGCCCCGGCCGCAAAAGTCGCGGCGGAGGTAAGCGCCGCCTGCACGGGCCGCGCCGCCGTCGCTTCCAAAATGCCCAGCTCATCGCGAGCGTGCGCGCCCAGCGGATCGTCCGCCATCAACTGATCCGCAACCTGCGCCGCCAGATCGGGCGAAAGGCCGCGCTCGACATAAATGTCGCGCAGTTCCGCCCATTCCTCCTCCGGCTGCTGGGCAATGGCGCGGCGTTCCTTGGCAAGGTCGGCGCGCTCCGTGTCGGACTGGGCGCTGACCGAGACATATTCGCCTGCCGCCATCGACATCGCGCCTGCGACCAGCGCCGCGATGCCGGACAACAGGACAGCGTCGCGCGATGCGCCGGACGCGGCAATGCCCGTCAGCAGGCTAGCGGTGGACACGATGCCGTCATTCGCGCCCAGAACGGCGGCGCGCAGCCAGCCGATGCGATTGATATAGTGGACCGCATGATGCGGCCGCGGCGGCGCCACCGCTTCCCCCCGCTCGCCCGGACGCACGTTCAACCGCTCAGCCCCTCGGCCTTTTCCGCCAGTTCCAGCCAGCGCTCCTCGGCGGCGTCCTTGTCGGCGCGCGCCTGTTCGACGGCCCTGGTCAGCGTATCGAATTTCTTCGGATCGCGGGCATAGAGATTGGGGTCGTGGAGCGCCTCCTCGTCCCGCGCGATGGCGGCTTCCAGTTCCTCGATATGCCGGGGCAACAGGTCCAGATCGCGCTGGTCCTTGTAACTGAGCTTGGCCGGAGCGGGACGCGGCGGCGGCGGGGAGGAAGCCGGGGCCTTCTTGCCGGCCCTGGGCGCATTGCGCGGCTGACGCTTCGCAACCCAGTCGGCATAGCCGCCGACGATCACATCGACATGACCCGACCCGTCGAGGCCCAGCGTCACTGTCACCGTGCGGTCGAGGAAATCGCGGTCATGGCTGACGATCAACACCGTGCCGTCATAATCCGCAATGACTTCCTGCAAGAGATCCAGCGTTTCAAGATCGAGATCGTTGGTCGGCTCGTCCAGCACCAGCAGGTTGGATTCGCGCGCGAACTCCCGCGCGAACAGCAGGCGCGAGCGTTCTCCGCCCGACAGCGTGCCGACCTTCGCTTCCGCCAGCGAGGGATCGAAGAGGAAATCCTTGAGATAGCCATGGACATGCTTACGGACGCCCCGCACGTCGATCCAGTCGCCCCCTTCGGCCAGCACGTCGCGCACCCGTTTATCGGGCTGCATGAGGCTGCGCTGCTGGTCGATGAAGATCATGTCCAGCGTCTTAGCCTGGCTGACGGTTCCGCTGTCGGGCGCAAGCTCGCCGGTCAGCAGCTTGAGCAGCGTCGTCTTGCCAGCGCCGTTGCCGCCGACGATGCCGATGCGGTCGCCGCGCTGGATGCGGAGCGAGAAATCCTTGATGATCGCCCGGTCGCCGAAAGACTTCGTGACATGCTCGGCCTTGATGACGCTCTTGGTCTTGCTGTCGTCGCTGGCGACGGCAATCTTCGCCACGCCCTGCGGCCCGACCATGTCGGCGCGCTGGGCGCGCATCTCGTGGAGCTTCGCCAGGCGTCCCTGATTGCGCTTGCGCCGCGCCGTGACGCCGCGCTGGAGCCAGTGCGCCTCGATCTTGAGCTTGGCGTCCAGCTTCTCGGCGGCGCGCGCTTCTTCGGCATAGACCGCCTCCATCCAATCCTCGAACCCGCCGAAGCCGATCTCGTTGCGCCGCAGCGACCCGCGATCCAGCCACAGCGTCTGCCGCGTCAGGCGCGTGAGGAAGGCGCGGTCGTGGCTGATGACGATGAATGCGCCAGAATAGCGCCCAAGCCAGCCTTCCAGCCAATCGATCGCGGCGATATCCAGATGGTTGGTCGGCTCATCCAGCAGCAGCAAGTCCGGTTCGCTCGCCAGCGCGCGGGCGATGGCGGCACGGCGGCGCTCACCACCCGAAGCGGTCGCGGCTTCGCGGCTGAGGTCGATGCCAAGCTGGCTAGCGATGGCCTCCACCTCATGCGCTTGCGGCGCATATTGGCCCGCCAGCGCGAAATCGTGCAGCGTCTTGAAGGCGCTGACATCCGGGTCCTGCTCCAGCATGATGACGCGCGCGCCCGGGCGGACGGAACGCGTACCCTCATCCCCCTCGATCTGGCCGGCGAGCAGCTTGAGCAGCGTCGTCTTGCCCGCGCCGTTGCGGCCGATCAGCGCCAGCCGGTCCCGCTCGCCCACGAAGATGTCGATATCGCGGAACAACCAGTGGGTGCCTTGGGAAAGGCCCAGATTTTCGAACGAAAGGATCGGTGCTGCCATGGCGGTGCAGCTAGGGCTTCACGCGCGCGGGAGCAAGAGGGGCATGGAACCGGAAGCTGTCTGACGGCTTTCAACGCATGTCAGCGTCCATTCATCGCAGCCGATACAAAAGGCCGCATAGCTTCCAGAGGAGAAAAGCCCATGAAATCCGCTCTCGCCCTGATGGCGCTCGGCGCAGCCGCGCTTCCCGTAGCGGCAATCGCCCAGACCAGCGTCACCATCGCCGAGACGGCGCCGGTCGTCACGCTGAACGTCACCGAAACCGTCGAGGCCGCACCCGACATCGCGACGGTCGGCACCGGCGTTCAGACCCGCGCGCCTACCGCTCAGCAGGCCATGACCGACAATGCGGCGAAGATGGACAGCCTGATCGGCGCGCTGACCAAGGCCGGGATCGCCCGCAAGGATATCCAGACCAGCGGCATCAACCTGAACGCCCAATATGATTATACGAACCGCGACGGCGTTGAAGCCGGCCCGCGTTTCCTGGGTTATGAGGCCTCGAACCAGCTCAGCGTCAAGCTGCGCGACGTGAAACGGGTGGGATCGCTGCTCGACACGATGGTGAAGGCGGGCGCGACCAATATCAACGGTCCCAGCTTCTCCGTCAACGATCCCGCGCCGATGCTGGCGCAGGCCCGCGCCACCGCGCTCAAGAGCGCGAAGACGCAGGCCGATTTCTACGCGCAGGCGGCAGGTTTCCGATCGGCGCGGCTCCTCTCGATCTCGGAAAGCAACAGCGGCGGCAATCCGCCGATGCCGATGATGCAGTCGGCCCGCTTCAAGGTGGAAGCGGCCTCCGATGTTCCCACGCCGGTCGAACCCGGACAGGTGGGATCGTCGGTGACGCTGAGCGTGCAATATGCGCTGGAACGATGAACACTGAAAATTTGGCCGGCGCGGCACGATGTCGCGTCGGCCTTTCTGCCGCCGCGCACCATTCACCCGTTGTTCAATGCCATTGCCCTATGCCATGATCCATGACGATGAAGAGGAACAGCCTGATCGCCGGATTGGGCGTGCTGAGCGCCCTCATGGCGATGGCGCCAGTGGCCGAGGCCGGAAACCGACGCGATGAACAGGATGCCGCGCGCCGCGCCATGCTGGACGGGCAGGTCATGCCCTTTTCCCTCATCAAGCGCCGGGTTGACGCCGCGGTCGGCAATGCGACCTATCTAGGAAGCGAATTCAACCCTTCCTCCAACCGCTATCGCCTGAAATATGTTAAGGACGGCAAGGTGGTATGGGTTGATGCGGACGGCCGCACAGGCGATATAACGGGCTGGGCGCGCTAGGCGCGGCCGCACGGAAACAGCGAAACAAGAACGGGGTCCTATGCGTCTGCTGATCGTCGAAGATGAACCCAGCCTGGGGCAGCAGCTCCGCAATACGCTCGAAGGCGCGGGCTATGCCGTGGATCTGGCGGACGATGGGGAAGACGGTCATTTTCTCGGTTCGACTGAAAATTACGACGCCGTGGTGCTTGATCTGGGCCTGCCCACCATCGACGGGCTGACCGTGCTGGACCGCTGGCGCAAGGAAGGCCGCGGCTTTCCCGTATTGGTGCTGACGGCGCGCGACAGCTGGTCGGACAAGGTGGCGGGCCTTGACGCGGGCGCCGACGATTATCTCGCCAAGCCGTTCCAGAGCGAGGAATTGATCGCCCGCCTGCGCGCTTTGATCCGCCGCGCTTCGGGCAATGCGTCGAGCGAACTGACGGCGGGCGACGTGCGGCTCGACACGCGATCGGGCAAGGTCACGCTGAAAGGCGAACCGGTGAAGCTGACCGCACAGGAATATAAGCTCCTCTCCTATCTCCTCCACCACAAGGGCAAGGTGGTCAGCCGCACCGAACTGATCGAACATATCTACGATCAGGATTTCGACCGCGATTCCAATACGATCGAAGTGTTCGTGACGCGCATCCGCAAGAAACTGGGCGCGGACGTCATCACCACCATCCGGGGCCTTGGCTACAGTCTGGACGAACCGGCATAATCCCACCCCCCTTCCCTGTCCGCCCCGCGCGAAGTCGAAGGACGGGGCCGGGGCGCATCTCAATTGTTTCGACTTCGCGTGAACGGGGATGATGGAAGCCAACTCGCCTTCCACGGTGCGCTCCACAGGATCGCTCAGCCGGCGCATGATCGGCGTCGCGGCGCTGTGGATCAGCGTCCTTCTGCTGGGCGGGGGCGTAGCGCTGGATCGCGTGCTGTCGGACGCAATCACGCGCAATTTCGACGATGGCCTCAACTATGTGCTGACCGCGATGATCGCGTCGGCCGAAATCGGTCCCGATGGCGAAGTCCTGTTCAATCGCCCGTTGGCCGATCAGCGATTCCTCGAACCCAATAGCGGCCTTTATTACCAGATCAGCGCCAAGGGCCATGAAGACTGGCGGTCCCGTTCCCTCTGGGACCGGGCGCTCAGGGCATCTCATGGCCATGCCGACCAGAATTTCCATACCTATGACAGCAAGCAGTTCCCCGATGAGGATCTGCGGATCATGGAGCGGACCGTCCTCTTGCCGGGGTCGAATACCCGATGGATGTTCATGGTCGCGGCTGCACGGGATGGGCTGAACGCGCAAATCCATACGCTGCGCTCCACCTTGTTCCAGAGCTTCGCCCTGCTCGCCCTCGGGCTGATTGCCCTCACGACGCTCCAGACCTTGTATGGCCTGCGGCCCCTTCGCAAAGTGCGGCATGAGATCGTGCGGATGCGGGCGGGCGAAAAAAGCCGGGTGACCGAACCGATGCCCGCTGAAGTATTGCCGATGGTGGAGGAATTGAATGCCCTGCTCGCGCATAATGAGCGGCAGGCGGAGGAAGCGCGGACCCACGCGGGCAATCTCGCCCACGCGCTCAAGACGCCGTTGACCGTCATCATGAACGCCGCGACGGCGCAATCGCCCGATCTGGGGGATACGGTGATCCGTGAGGCGACCACGATGCGGCGGCAGGTCGATCACCATCTCGCCCGCGCCAGGGCGGTGGGTCGCCGTGGCGCGGCCCAAAGCCGCGCGGAGCTATGGACCAGTCTTCAGGCCGTCGAACGGGCGGTTCAGCGCCTGTATCCCGAAGTGCGCATCGACATGAGTGGCGACAAGACCGCCATCGTTCGCGTCGAAAGGCAGGATTTGGACGAAATGCTCGGCAATCTCATCGAAAACGCCGCGAAATATGGCGGAGGCAGCGTTTTCGCGACGGTGGAGAAAAAGGGGGACATGGTCGAGATACTGGTGGAGGACGACGGCACGGGCATTCCGGAGACCGAGCGAATCCGCATCTTCGACCGGGGCGTGCGGCTCGATTCGGGCAAGCCGGGCACGGGCCTTGGCCTTGCCATCGTGCGCGACGTGGCCGAAATATATGGCGGCTCCGTCGCTCTGGAGGAAAGCGAGGATCTGGGCGGCCTGCTGGCCCGCTTGCGGCTGCCCGTCGCCTGATGCGCCGGACCTTCTATCTTCTCTCCGGCTTTCTATCCCTGGGCCTAGGCGCTATCGGCGCGTTCCTGCCCCTGCTTCCCACCGTTCCCTTCATGATCCTGGCTGCCTTCTGCTTTGCGCGCTCAAGCCCTTCGCTGGAAGCTCGCCTGCTGGATCATCGCCATTTCGGCCCGCATATCCGGCGATGGCGGGAAGGTGGCGCAATCAGCCGCCGGGGGAAAAAGGCCGCGCTGGCCGCTTTCCTTTTCAGCGCGATACTGGCGCTGCTGTTCTCACCTTTTCCATGGTTCCTGATACCGTTCGCCGCTGCCCTGATCGGGGGCGCATGGATATGGACAAGGCCGGAGAGCTAAGCGTGCGCTCCGTCAGTTCATCGCCAGGATCATGTTCCGTACCTGGGGATAAACCAGCTTTTCCCATTTGCTGCCTGAAAACACACCATAATGGCCGACGCCAGGCTGAAGGTGATGGCGTTTCATATGCGGCCGAAGCCCCGTGCAAAGCGCATGAGCGGCCGAAGTCTGACCGATGCCGCAGACATCGTCCCTCTCGCCCTCTACCGTCAGCAGCGCCGTCTTGCGGATGGCGCCGGGGTTGACCAGTCGATCCCGGTGCATCAATTCCCCCTTTGCCAGCAAGGTCCGCTGAAACACGCGTTCGACGGTTTCGAGATAGAACTCCTTGGTCATGTCCAGGACCGCGAAATATTCCTCGTAGAAATCCTTGATATGCTGCGCTTCCGCATCCTTTCCATCGGCAAGGAGCTGATAGAGTTCGCGATGCTGCGCGCCATGCCGCCCCAAATTCATGGAGACGAAAGCCGAAAGCTGAAGGAATCCCGGATAAACTTCCCGCCCGCGTCCCGCGAAACGAAACGGGACAACGGAAATCAGATTCCGTTCGAACCAGTCGATCGGCTTGTCCTGCGCCAGCTCATTGACCACCGTGGGCTGTGTCCGCGTATCGATGGGACCGGCCATCAGCGTCATGGAGCGAGGCGTGGACGGGTCCTTGTCCTCCGCCATCAACGCCACTGCGGCCAATGCCGGAACACAGGGCTGGCACACGGACAACAGATGCGCGCCGGGGCCAAGCTCCTGAAAAAAGCCGATGACATAATCGACATAGTCATCAAAGCCGAACGGCCCGGCGCTCAGGGGAACGTCCCGCGCATTCTTCCAGTCCGTGATGTAGACGTCATGGTCGCGCAGCAAGGTGGTCACGGTGCTGCGCAGCAATGTCGAAAAATGACCCGACATCGGCGCGACCACGAGCACCTTGGGCTGAGCCGTCATGACATCGTCCTTGACGAAGTGCAGAAGATCGCCGAACGGCATCTCCAGCACGACCTCCTCTCTCACCGCGACCTCCGCGTTGCAACTGGTCACAGTTCCGATGTCGTAGGACGGGCGCTTGTGCGTGAGCTTGGCGCCTTCGAACACATCCATCAGGGCAAAAAGGCGGCGCGGCCCCGGCAGATCGGCGAAGGAGCCGAGGCTATCCTTCATGCCCAGCGCCAGCCGTGCGCCCCAGCGCGACGGAGCCAGCATATCATTCCAAGCCTGATAGCCTGTATAAAGCATTCGCATCGTTCCTGCCGCGCCTTTTTTTCGTTCCGGTGCCGATTCGGCCTTGCGCAAAACGCCTTGTGAGCGCTTCATGGTGCACCGCATCATACCCAATTGAAAGCCTTTCTCCACGGGGAAAACATCATGGCAGTCGCGGAACTTACTCTATCGAGCAAAAATTATTCCTCTTGGTCCTTGCGGGGCTGGCTGTTGTGCCGTCTGGCTGGCCTGGAAGTCGTCGAGCGGATGATCGCGCTCGACGATCCCGAAAACAGGGCAGAGTTGCTTCTCCTTTCGCCGTCGGTGCTGGTCCCGCGCCTGACGCATGAAGGCGCGAGCGTGTGGGATACGCTCGCGATCGCGGAATATCTGCATGAACTTTACCCGCAGGCCGGCCTCTATCCCGCCGACCGGATCGCCCGCGCCCATTGCCGGTCGGTTTCCGGTGAGATACATTCGGGCTTTTCCAATCTGCGATCGGCGCTGCCGATGAATCTCAAGGTCCGGCATGAGAAATTCCCGATCTTTCCCGGTGCCAGGCCCGATATCGAGCGGATCGAAACCATATGGACCGAATGTCTCGACCGCTATGGCGGCCCCTGGCTGTTCGGACGGAAGCCGACGGTGGCGGACACGATGTTCGCGCCCGTGGCGGAGCGTTTCCTCACCTATGCCGTCACGCTGTCCCCCGCTTCGGCCGCTTATTGCAGGACCGTCAACGGCTGGCATCTGATACGTGAATGGATCGACGACGCGCGGCGGGAGCCGGATGAAGTCGAAGAGTTGGATTACGAATTTTAAGGAGGCTCCGCGACTTCGACCGCGCGTTCAATCCTGGCGGATATTTCCAAGCCATTCGGCAATCATGGCCCGGCCAGCCGCCACCGCTTCCGGTCCATGCCTGTCATGGTCGTCGCGCAGGGCGATGCCGCACTGCCCCGCCATGTCGAGATCGGTCCAAAAATGGGTCAGCCAATCTTCGAAGCGGGCATCCTCCCCCATTTCCGCATGAAACTGGAGCGCCAGTACATTGGCGCCCCGCCGAAATGCCTGATGGGCGTAGTGCCGGGTCGATGCCAGCAATTCCACGCCCTGCGGCAAGTCGAACGTATCGCTGTGCCAATGCAGCACCGGCACGTCCTCCAGATGGCGCAGAGGGGAAGCCGCGCCCGTTCCATTGAGAGCAATGGGCGCGAAGCCAATTTCCATCTTGCCGCCGGGATAGACGGGCGCGCCCAGGGCCGCGGCCATCATCTGGCTGCCCAGGCAGACGCCCAGCGTCGGCCGGTCGCGTTCCAGCCGCTGCGCCAGCTTGGTTATCTGGAGGGGAATCCAGGGATGCGCATCATGCTCGTAAACGCCCATGGGACCGCCCATCATGATGAGCAAGTCGGGCTCGCACAGATCGACGCCGGCGAAGTCGGGATTCGCCACGTCCACTCTTTCTATATGATAGCCCGCCGCCTCGATCGGCTGAAGATATCCTGCCGCGCCTTCACGCGGAACATGACGGACGATGAGCGCTTTCTTCATGGCCGGATCGAATAAGCGCAAAGGGAGGCGATTGGCTAGAGAGCCAATCTTTTCCAAGCCAAAATCCTTCTATCGGCGGGACTGGCGCAGGAGCAGCGCGGCTCAACTTCGCAGAGTTCATGCGGGATGGGACATTTTTCATGACGGCGATCCTGTCGGAAAGTTTCCGTCGTCATGACAGCGAAAGCTGGCATCCCTCTTTCTTAGGGCCAACCAAGCCTAAGGGGATATCCCTGCTTTCGCTGGGATAACGGACATTGAATGTCCGCTTCGGCCGAAAAGCGGCCATCAGGCGAAGACGGTTTGCAAGCGCCATAAACGCCAAGAAAAAAGGCCCTCTCCAGCGGAAAGGGCCTTTTTCATCTTCGCATATGTCGCGATCAGGCGGCGAGCTTGCGCAGCACATATTGCAGGATACCGCCGTTCAGGAAGTAATCCAGTTCGTTGACGGTATCGATGCGGCAGAGCGCGGTGAAGGTGAAGGTCGAACCGTCGGCGCGCGTCACCTTCACGTCGACATCCTGACGCGGCTTCAAGCCCGCGACGCCGGTGATGGTGAAACTTTCATCGCCCGTCAGGCCCAGCGTGTCACGGTTCTGGCCGTCCTTGAACTGGAGCGGCAGCACACCCATGCCAACCAGATTCGAGCGGTGGATGCGCTCAAAACTTTCGACGATGACCGAGCGGACGCCCAGCAGGTTGGTGCCCTTCGCCGCCCAGTCGCGCGACGATCCGGTGCCATATTCCTTGCCGCCGATGACGACCAGCGGCGTGCCGTCCGCCTTGTGCTTCATCGCCGCGTCGTAGATCGGCATCACTTCGCCATTATAGCGGGTCATGCCGCCTTCGACGCCGTCCAGCATCAGGTTCTTGATGCGGATATTGGCGAAGGTGCCGCGCATCATGACTTCATGATGGCCACGGCGCGCGCCATAGCTGTTGAAGTCGGCCTGGGCGACCTGATGCTCGGAGAGCCACTGACCCGCCGGGCTGCTGGCCTTGATCGAGCCGGCCGGCGAGATATGGTCGGTGGTGATCGAATCGCCGAAGATAGCGAGCGGCTTGGCGTCCACGATGTCTGTAACGGGCGCC
>Ga0180221_1000352_pt1 | contig 45222 bp, 52 predicted proteins | sample eDN5th37CKraftMG_FD_151339 | JGI IMG/M metagenome (GOLD analysis project Ga0180221, IMG submission 151339) | Enriched Miracle-Growth compost microbial communities from Emeryville, California, USA - eDNA 5th pass 37_C Kraft MG (version 2) (version 2) ...
CGCCCTCGGCGGGCTCGCTCAGCTTCCACCAGACATGGGCCTTGCGCTGTCCATCCGGTGTCACGCCGCCGCTTTCCACTACCATGGTGGGGGATCCGAGATGACGTTCGAGATGGGCGCGCTTGGCGGCAATGTCACCGGTGTCGATGTCGACGACCACCGTCTGCATCTGCAAGATGTCGACGGCCTTGGCCTGACCCTTGGCGGCGACCGTGCCGGGAATGACATAGACGGCGGCGCCTTCGCGGCCGGCCCAGCTGGCGAAGGTCGCCATCTTCTCGGCCACGGTGTTGTCGGCGTCGATCCAGATGTTGTGCGGGCGGCCATCGAATCCCTGACCCTTGTCGATGAAGCTGCGCACTGGGATCAGACCCTCGCAATAGCCGAACACCACCTCCATGAAATGGGCGATCTGGTCGGGATCGGGCTCGTCGCCGAACACGTCGACCTGACCAGGCGCATCGTTGAAGTCGCGCCATGGGTTGAAGTGGACGATCTCGCCGGTGGTGGGTACTTCCACCTCGCTATCCTGCAGGTGGATCTGCGGTTGATGGGGCCCCTCGATCAGGGTGTCGTCGCGCTCGTCGCTCATGCCGGCAACCTCCAGCAGCGTTCAGCCCATGGGCAAAAGCGGCATTCGAAGAAATCCCGGGTGGTGGCGATACGGGGCAGAAGCTCGCCGGCGTCTGTCGCCTGCAAGATGCGCACACCCCGGTCCGACATGCGCTGCGCGAGATCGGCATCGAACGGCACCAGCTCGTGATGGAGTTCGGCTGTGTCCTTGTTGATGGCGGTAAACAGTGCCGGCGCGGCGGAAATGCCGGGCACCGAGGCTTCCATGTAAGCCTGGTAGAGCGCGATCTGGGCGGCATAGACCGGCTTCGACTTCGTCACGCCGTCCTTGACGCAGGCGCGCCAGTTCTTCGCGTTCATGGTCTTGCATTCCCACAGCGCGGGAACGGCGAGGCCAAAGCCTTTAGGCCCGGCGGCGATAATGCCGTCGACATGGCCACGGATGCGGCCGCCAGCGGCGGAAAAACCGAACTGGCCGCCATCGGGTCGATTGCCCTTGCGCGTATAGAGATCGAAACCGGCGGCACGCAGCCAGCTGATGGCGAGGCCTTCGAGCGCATGGCCGATGGCGAAGATGCGTAGCGTCTGGCCGGAAAATCCGACACCCTCGTCTTTGGGCGTCGCGGTGAACTCGAACTGCAGGGCGCGCTCGCAAGGCTGTCCGAGGCGGGAACCGCCAAGGTAATCGCGCGGCGGCGTGGCTGCGTGCTCCGCCTCGAGGGCGCTATCGATCAGGTTGGTGATCCGCTCGCCCGGCTTCGGTTTGCGATTGAAGTCCAGCATCAGAACGGCACCTCGGGATCAGCGGTGCGATTGGCGGCGACGTATTCACGAAGTGCGTCCTGGTAACCCGTCACGGCAACCTCGATCAGGGTGAGCACCTGCTGTTCGGAGAGATCGGCAAGCCGGGTTTGCCAGCCGATCTCCTCCATGATCTCGGCAACCGGCTTCATCGCGCTGCGGATCGCCGCTTGTTCGGCTTCGGTCGGGTCCACCATCATGCTGCTCTCGCCAGATCCTGTCCGTCCGCGCCGAAGACGAGACTGCGGATCGCATTGCGGTTGAACTGGAAGGAGAGCAGCGCTGACGCCTGATAACGGGTCAGCCCGAAATCATGCCGGTAGTCGGGCGGCAGATACGCAAGCTGCCTGTCGGTGGGCGGTTGCGACAGCCAGCGGCGCGTCTTGTGGGCGCTCTCGTCGGATTCGTGCTCGTTCAGCCAGTCGTCGGCGGCGGCGAGGCACACCATGCGCTCGCCGATCGCCAGCAAGCGGGGTTCGAACCCCTTGGCAGCACCGGCCGCGTACCAGCGACCATTGAGGAAGAAGACACCGGCCCAGGCGGAGAAACCGTTGGCCATAAGTGCTGCATCGTCACCGAACAGATCGCACCAGCGGAAGCTGGAGCGTTTCAGGAGGTCGATCTCCGACATCACAAAATCGGTGAGCGGAATGTCGCCGCCAGCCTCGACGCCTTCGAAAACGAAACCGCAAAGCGGGCATTCCTGACAGCCGATCGGGATATCACTATCGCATTGCGGGCAGCATTTGGTTGGCGCCGCGCCAGATGCCTCGTGTCCGACGAGATCGATCTCCTGCTCGAGCGAGCCGTGCATCAGGCTCGAGGTGCCAAAATCAAGGACGGTGCAGTCGGTCTTGACGATTCCTGGATGTTCGTTGGGATCGATGGTGCGCAGGCCGCGCCCGACCATCTGGATCATCGTCGATTTGTACGAACTCGGGCGAAGCAGCACGACGCAGGAGGTGGGCGGATGATCCCAGCCTTCGGTCAGAACGGCGACATTGACGACAATCTGCAATTCGCCAGCGGCATAGGCGGCAAGCACCGATTTGCGCTCGCTATCCCCCATCTCGCCATGGACGAGACCAACCGCGACGCCAGCGGCGTTGAACGCGTCAGTGACGCCGCGCGCGTGGTCGACCGTCGAGCAAAAGACCACGGTCTGCCTGTCGGCGGCCTTGTCCTTCCAGTGCTTGACAACGGCATCGGTGACCGGTGCGCAGTTCATGATGCGCTCGACCTCACCCATGTCAAAATCGCTGGCGGTCTTGTGCACCTTGGCCAGTTCGTCCTTGACGCCGACATCGATGACAAATGTGCGCGGCGGCACCAGATGGCCGGATCGGATCAACTCGCCGATGCGGATCTGATCGGCGACATTGGAGAAGATCTCATGCAGACCTTTGCGATCACCACGGTTGGGTGTTGCGGTGACACCGAAGATCCGGCAGGCGGGGTTTCGCCTCAGCGTCTCATCAATGATACGTCGGTAACTGTCGGCGGTGACGTGATGGGCCTCATCGATCACCAGCAGATCAAGCGCCGGCATGGCGGAAAGGTTGGTGCTGCGCGACAAGGTCTGCACCATGGCGAAGGTGACACGGCCATTCCAGGATTTGTCACTGGCGTCGACCACCGAGGTGGAAATGGTGGGATTGACGCGAGTGAACTTCTCTTGGTTCTGCGCGATCAGCTCATCGCGATGGGCGAGCACGGCCGCCTTGGCGTCAGTATCTCCGAGCATCTCGCCGGCGACGGCCGACAACATGATGGTCTTGCCGGCGCCGGTTGGGGCGACGCCGAGCGTGTTGGCATGGGTGTCAAGCGCAGACAGGCTGCGCTCGACGAAAAGTTTCTGGCGGGGACGAAGCAACATTGCTGAGTCCTCGCTCTACTGCGCCCAGGACGGACGCACGCCCGGCTGCGGGGTCGAGGACTGCGAAGGCTGAGCCTGCGGCTGCGCCGGTGCCACCGTGCCGGCCGCGCCCATGATGGCGGCGTATTCCTTGTGATCCGGCGTCACCGCAGCGCGGACCTCGTTCTTGTCGTCGCCGTTGGTGTCGGTGCCGATATCGATGCGGGCGACAAACTCCAGCCCGTCGAGATCGGCAAAGCCTGAGATGCGGCGCGCGACCTGTGCCACCTCGCTCTGGTCCTTGTCGGAAAGGCCGCGAGCGGAATTGAGCATGCCGCGGATAAATGCCCGGCCCATATTGGCCCAATCCGGGCCTTTCGGGCTGTGGAGGCCGATCAGCGTGAAGATCTTGCGCCGGGCGTACTGACCCTCCAGCACCGTGAATTCGCCATTGAGATAGACAGAACCGGTCGAGCCGCGCGTGGCATAACCACCGGTCCAGCCCTGCGAGGGGTCATCGAAACCGCCGGGGCGGATGGTCAGACGCACCTTGGCCAGAGTGCCCTTGGGGATCAGGTTGGTGTTGGTCTGTGCGTCGTTGAAATCGTTCCATGCCGACATGGGTCAGGCTCCTTGTTCCTGGGCTTCGTTGAGGGAGGATTGGGAAGGGGCGGTCGTCGCGGGCGCGGCAATAACCTGGCGCGCGGCATTGCGGATCTTGTCCATCAGCCGGCCAAGATCGGGCTCTTCGATCATGTCGAGCCGGCCGGAGCGGTCCTTGGCAGGAACGCCGAAGGGGTTGAGCGTCTGGCAGACGAAGGCGCGGTACGGCCCGCCGTCATCATCCTTCAGCTCAACCATGCTGATGACTTCGTCGACGATGCCGGGCAGTTCGAGCCCGGTCTTGGCGCCTTCGATCTGGGGCACGAACAGCTTGCGATTGAAGTCGTCGAGCTTCTCGTCGAGAATGCCGACGAACCAGATGTTCTTCGAGCGCGTGTGCTGCAAATGCGTCAGCCAGGCGATCATCTCGCGGCCGTGCAGGCCGTAGGCGCCGCGAATATCTGGCTTGCCAGTTTTGTCGGAAAACGCATCCGGCTGGCCCTTGGCCCATTGGAAACAAAGCCGACCGGCAACCGTGATGGAGTCGATGAACACTGTCTGGTAGCGATCGAGCTGGCCCGGATCACCGAGCCGGGCGACGACTGCATCAAAATGCGCCTGGCTGTAGGGCCGGTCGTCGCGCAGCGCCGGGTTGGGTCCGCCGATGAAGACTGCGAAATCGCGGCACTCATCCCAGGTCTTGGGACGGATGGTGTCGCCGGTCCAACCCTCGATGGCGAGGTCGCCCGCTTCCAGGTCCATGAACAGCGTGGTGGCGGGATCAAGCGTCCACAGCAGCGAGGTCTTGCCGATGCCGGACTTGCCGAAGATGCAGCCCTTGATGCTGCGGGGCGCCGCCATCCGCTGATCGGCCGAGATGATGGGAAGTGCGCCGGTCATTGTGCCCCCCCGTTCAACTCTAGCTTCACCTTGAGCGCGCCGGTCCTGACGGTGCGGGCGGGCTCAAAGGTCTGGCGGATCGACTCGGGCCAGGCGGCGTATTTGCGTTCCGGGACCTTGAAGCTGACATCGACATATTCGGTGGGATCGTCGCCAGCGGCGCTGATGCGCTCCACCAACCCGGCCAGCTGCGCCTGGTCCCAATCGACGCGCTTTGGCAGGTCGGCGATCACGGTGACCGTGCCGTCGTCAAAGCGGACGGTTCCGGTGTCCTTGCTCGCCTCCATGCGCGCCATCACGGCGCGGTCGGTGTATTTGAGCGCGATGGCACCATCGAGCCAGTCGCTGATTGCCTTCGTGCTGCGCAGCGCCTCGCTGGCTGCGTCCTGCAAGTGGGCAAGCTGTTCGGCCGGCAGAGCGACAATCTCGGCGATCTGCATCTTGCGCAGATCATCGAGGGTGATGGGATTGGGGATCGTCATCGCAGCACCCTCACGCCGATGCCTGGTGGCTGCGCCCGGGGGTACTCTGGCGAATCTGCTCGGCCTCGTAGGCCTCGACGTCTTCAAGGCGATAGACGACGCGGCCGCCGAGCTTGACGAATTGCGGGCCTTCACCCGTCCAGCGCCAGCGTTCCAGCGTGCGATGTGAAATGTTCCAGCGGGCAGCGAGCTCGATTTGGGAGAGGTGTCTGGTAGCCATCTCGTTCTCCATGGGTGTTTGAGAAAACCTGCGGAGAGGATGGCAGAGGACCAAAACTGGGTCGTCGGGATCGAAAGTGGATCGTTAGGGGATCAGAAACACCGTTCCTTACGCGCAGAGGGGGATGGGCAAGGGGATGGCAGGCGGATGCGCCGGCATGGAATTGCGAAAAAGCGGCGGAACCGGGCTTGAGAGGAAGATCAGGAGAACCTGATATTGAGCCGATACCGGCCGCGGCGGTCGGACTGGATCAGCTTGCGCCATTCCGGTTGCGTCTTGAACAGGTCCGACAGCCGCGTGCAGGAGGAGCCGGCCTCGGCCAGCACCGCCTTTCCATGCTGCCATGGAGTTCCGCGCAAGGCCGCATCATGGAGAATGCGCACGACGCGCGCCTGGATCTGGCCGAGCATGAAGGTTCGGTCGCCGAGAATGATCTCGGTGAAATCGTGCCGGTGCTCGAAGATGATCTCGGATGTTCGCCGTGTGCCGCCCAGCCCGTGCTTGGCTTCGGCACGATCACGCTCCTCGCGCCGGACGACAAGTTCCTCCTTGCGGATCAGGAGCCCTTCCTCGGGCTGCAACACGACACAATAGCGATCCTTCGGGGCATCGAAATGAACGATCCGGAGGGCTCCCTCGTGAAACAGCCTGTAGGCATCATGGGTGCGCAGGTCCTGGAGTCCATGGAAGGGGGACTGATCATCGGGAATGTTGCACCATTGACCCTCGTCGACCTCCTCATAGCTGCCTTGCTCGAGGTGGGCGCCATAGAGGCGAACCGATACCTTTAGCAGGCCGTTCTCGGCGAGGTACACCAGATCCCGCTGCGGCACTTCCCAGCGCTCTTCCAGCTCCTCCAGTGCAAAATAATCCTTCTCGATGGTCGCCATACTGTGCGCCCCCGCCCAAAATTGTTCCCATTATGTTCTATTTGCTTGACGCGGATGAATCAATCCTTTTTAATCCACAAAATCCACATACCGGACCAAACCCATGAGCAACACGATTGCCGAACGACTGAGAGCCCGAGCCGAACAGCTGGGGCTGAACGCGCGCGAGCTAGCAGAACAGGCGCGCGTCAACAGGTCCTTTGTCTACGACATCATGCGTGGACGCTCGGAGCGCCCGAACCTTGAAAAGCTCGACAAGGTTGCTGCGATCATCAAGGTCGATCGCAATTGGCTGCTGCATGGCAAGGGTGTGGTCGAGGGCGATGAGCCCGTCATGGACGAAGAGGCAGATTCTTTTGTCGCGATCCCGTCGGTCGAGGTGACGGCATCGATGGGCGGCGGCAAGCTTGTTGCGGACGAAGTGGAGAATGGCGAGCCCTACCACTTTAAAAGCTCGTGGATCACGCACCGCCTGCGCGCCAACCCGGCAAACCTGCGGATCATGCATGTTGAAGGCGACAGCATGATGCCGACCCTGCACGACGGTGATGTCGTTCTCGTCGATCTCGGTCGCGCTCTCCCCACCCCACCCGGCATCTTCGTGCTGTTCGATGGTATGGGCTTGGTCGCCAAGCGGCTGGAACACATTCCGAACTCCGACCCGCCACAGGTCCGCATCATCTCGGACAACACCTTCTATAGCCCCTACGAGCGGACCGCCGAGGAAATCAAGATCATCGGGCGCATCAGGTGGTTCGGGCGAGAGATCTAGGAGAGAGGACGTGGCTGCGGGTGAGAGCAGCGCGGGTTCGGAACTCACCGCTGGGCGCGCCGCCAGCCCGCGCTTTGCGCTTCCCCCTCGCTGCAGAACCAACGCTCCCCGGCACGCTCGTTGATCTGAGTCTGGTCATAGTCGCGCATGCCCGGAATGTGATAGATCCGCTCGCCGCTCCTACTAATGTTTCCCTTGATGTCGCAATCGTCTGACGTCACCATCAAAGGGGCGACAGGTGACGCATTCCGTTGTGCTGCCCGCCACTCCCATGGCGGCTGAAAATCGCCCTGCCAGATTCCCGCCTTTGCGGCGGCGGCCGTCATCTGCTCATTGTGGTAGGCGCCGCCACTGTAACGCGGCCAGTCCAAAGCCATCCCGGCTCGCACCAACGCAGCTGCCACGCTGAGCCCGTCGGCGCGGAAACAGTCGCCGACGAACCGTCCATACTGGTCCCACTCTACGAACTCGCAGCGAACAGGCCGAGATTCGGCAAGCAACTGGTCGAGGGCGCGTGCCGATATCGCTCCGCAGCGGTATGACCGCCCCTCATCGTCCTGGCAGAGCTGGGAGGATTCGGGTGCATCTATGCCGTTGATCCTGATGCGCTCGCCGGCGATCTCGATCGTATCGCCGTCGACAACCGAAGCGCGACCAATCAGTGGCCGCACGCTCTCATCCGCCAGCACCGATTGTGCGGGACTTGCAATGAGCGCCAAAGCGGCAAAGATGAACGGCAAGATCGGGTGCTGGGTCATTGGCATGTTTTCCATCTTTTCTAAATGGATCGAAAGACGACGAGAGTTAAGGCGGCTTTACCGAGATGACGCACGCCAACTTATCGAGCGGGATCCTCAGACTGCTTACTACGATGCGCAACGCGCCGCCGCTCGTGCCCGCTTGGTAGGTGATGGCGCTGCTTTTCTTCATTGGGCGCGTGTCGCGGCCGAAGTTGCGCGAATCAGCCAGGCGCCGATGAACTTCGAAACCGTCGAAGCGATCGTTGATGAGGAAGAGCGCCGCGCCCGCCAATGAGACTTACGCGCCGGTTCGGATGATTTCTCCGCGTTGCGATAAGCGCCTGATATTACTTGTATTTCGTTTCACCACCGGTACCGTTCGCTGATCATTTCTCGTTACGAACGGTCTGATGTACAACGCTCGATCCGGTCCAAACCCTTTGTTACCCGCCCGTCTGACGACGGACGAACGCCTCGATGAACTCGCAAGCATTCTTGCGGCGGGGCTGAGGCGTGTCCTGGCCGAACAGTCCAGTTCTTTATCTGCAACCGGCAGAGAGAGTTCCCTCGACATTCTCGCTCTCAAACGCCGTGCTCGTCGTCGCAAACCGAGCAACCGAGTTGGAGAGCAGGAATGAATCAAGCAGTCCGGAGGCACGTCGAAAGCCGCAAAAATCTGCCGGATACCGACACGCCGGTCCTGGCCCGATTGGCGGCGTTGAAACGCATGTCCGTCAGGGAGCTGAAACTCGAGTGGGAAGCGTTGTTCGACACGCCGGCACCGAACAACAGTCGCGGCAATCTGGAATTGCGACTTTCCTGGCGCATCCAGGAACTGACGCTGGGTGGCCTATCCCGGCAGACAGCCAGGATGCTGGAGCTGCTCGCCGACGAGGTCGACGGCAAATCCGACAGCAAGGCGATTATTGCCGACCCGCGCAATCCGGTAGTTGGCACCAGGCTAGTGCGTGAATGGGATGGCGTCGAACACACGGTGACCGTGCTGCGCGATGGATTCGAGTGGCAGGGGCGACGGTTCAAATCGCTATCGGCGACTGCGCGCGCGATCACCGGCAGCAACTGGAATGGCTATCGCTTCTTTGGCCTTGGCGATGCGCGCAGGAGCGAACGATGAATATTCAACAGCCACAGCGCCGCTTGCGCTGCGCGATCTACACGCGCAAATCCAGCGAGGAAGGCCTCGACATGGAGTTCAACTCGCTCGATGCCCAGCGTGAGTCCTGCGAGGCCTATATCGCCAGCCAGCGCTCGGAAGGGTTCGCTGCCATTCGTGAACGCTATGATGATGGCGGCCACTCCGGCGGTACGCTGGAGCGACCAGCATTGCAGCGACTGCTGGCCGATGTCGAAGCCGGACTGATCGACGTCATCGTTGTCTACAAGATCGACCGCTTGTCACGCTCGCTGATGGACTTTGCCAGGCTGGTCGAGATTTTTGAACGCAATCACGTGACGTTCGTATCCGTCACCCAGTCCTTCAACACCACCACGTCGATGGGACGGCTGACGCTCAACATCCTGTTGTCGTTCGCGCAGTTCGAGCGCGAGGTGATTGGCGAGCGCATTCGCGACAAATTTGCGGCCTCGCGCAAGAAGGGCATGTGGATGGGCGGCTTCGTGCCGCTCGGCTACCGGGTCGAAAATCGCAAGCTGCTGATCGAGGAAAAGGAAGCCGCCATCGTCCAGATGATCTTCGAGCGGTTTGTTGCCATCGGCTCGGCCACCGTGCTGGCAAAAAGCCTCGCCGCCGAGAATGTCCGCACCCGGCGCGGCAAGCCGATCGACAAGGGCTTTCTCTACAAGCTCCTCAACAACCGGGTCTATATCGGCGAGGCGGTGCACAAGGGGACCTCTTATCCCGGCGAGCATGAGGCCATCATTGACCATGCGCTGTGGGACAAGGTTCATGCCATCCTGCAGACGAGCCCGCGCCAGCGCGCCAGCAATACGCGTAGCGCAACGCCGGCGCTGCTAAAAGGGCTGATCTTCACCGACACCGGCGCAGCGATGACGCCGACGGCAACGAAGAAGGGAGCCAAGCTCTACCGCTACTACACCTCGATGGACCTGATCCGGAGCCGGCCGACCGATGCCGCAGGACCGCAGCGCCTTGCCGCTGGCATGGTGGAGGATGCCGTCATCGGCGAAATCCGCCGCATGATCGCGACGCCCGAGATCCGGGCCCGGGCGCTCGCCGCCCTGCAGGCCGACAGGCCGGACATTGATGACAAGGCCATCATCGCCGCACTGGGCGAATTCGACACGCTGTGGGCGTCGCTGTTTCCGGCTGAGCAGGCGCGCATCGTCCAGCTTCTGGTGGCCCGCGTCACGGTAGGAGCGGCCGGCATCGCCGTCGACCTGCGCCATGACGGCATCGGTTCGCTGGCACGCCAGATGATGGCGCCGCAGACGGAAAAGGACGCCGCATGACGGAAAATACCATCCGCGTGGTCATCCCGCTCACCTTCCGCAAAAAGAACGGCCGCCCGAAGATCCTACCGCCGGCCGACCACGGACCCGCCGAGAAGCGAGCGCAGGATGCGCATGTGCTGCGCGCCATCGCCCGCGCATGGAACTGGCGGCGCAGGATCGAGCGCGGCGAGGCGTCGACCATTGCCGATATCGCCAGCGCCGAGAAAGTCACCGACCGCTTTGTCAGCCGCATGATGCGACTGGCTTATCTCGCCCCAGACGTGCTGGAGAAGCTCCTCATCCACCGTATCCCGCCGGCCTTGTCGCTCAACGATCTGATGACCGTTGCCGAACGGCCATGGGAAGAGCAGATGGAGGCGGTGTTCGGCGGGGCATTAGCTTTTACATGATGAGGCAGCTTTCAACGCCTTATCGCCGTACGAGTTAATAGCGTAGCAACCCAAAAGCTGGTGTCCGCTTAACTATGGCACCGTCTACGAGGGTGAAGCTGCAATCGTGGGAGAAAATCTGAGTCTCCACAGTCGGTTAGCTCCTCTGTCGTTGTTCACAGAAACTTCCCAACTACGCAAAGCTATAAATTGACATCAACACACCTCCGGGCCCAATATGTAGTGGTTACGGTCTTTCGTGCCTTCGGGTCCGGAAGCTAAGAGGGAAGTCGGTGCCCGTCCGGAATGCCGACGCTGCCCCCGCAACTGTAGGCAGTGAGCTTCTGTCGATTTTGCCACTGGTGTTGATGCACTGGGAAGGCTGGCTGAAGCGTTGAACTGCGAGCCAGGAGACCTGCCGTGACGCATTTTTTTCGAACCTCGGGCGGGGTGTCCCGGTGGTGCGCATTTGCTGAAGCGGTATTTTCTGCCGTGAATCATGCGTTCTGCCTCCCCTGTCCGTCAACGGCACGGGGATATCATGTCGGCGACTGCTACTTATCAGCCTGATAGAACGGGCTTCGTTCCGCTTTCCAGTCAACCAGGCGATTCGAGTATTGCGGAACCTGCCTACCAGATTGTTCGGCGCAACGGGACGGTGACGCCGTTTGATGGTCGCAAGATCAGCGTCGCGCTGACTAAGGCATTCCTTGCGGTCGAAGGTTTGGCAGCGGCAGGCTCGCGCAGGGTCCACGACGCTGTCGAGGAATTGACGGCACAGGTGGTGTCGGCGCTGATGCGGCGTTCCGGCGAAGGTCGCCTGTTTCATATCGAAGATGTGCAGGATCAGGTCGAGCTTGCGTTGATGCGCGGTGAACATCACAAGGTCGCACGCGCCTATGTGCTCTATCGCGAGGAGCGTAACCGCGAGCGTGCGGCAGAACAGAAACGCGAGACCGCCGCTCCTTCTTCGCTTCACATGCTTGCGGAAGACGGAACCCGTCGCCCGCTTGATGAAGCGCGCCTGGCGCAGATCATCGAAGAAGCCTGCAGCGGGCTTGAAGCGGTGGCGGCCGATGCAATTCTGTCCGAAACGATGCGCAACTTGTACGACGGCATCACGCAGGACGAACTTGCCCTTGCGCCCATCATGGCAGCGCGAGCGCTCATCGAACAGGAGCCGAACTACGCCTATGTCGCTGCACGGTTGCTGCTGGATCGACTGCGCCGCGAAGCGCTGACGCACGTCGAAGGTTATCCCGAGCAGGCGACACAGAGCGACATGCTCACCCGCTACGCAACCTACTTCCCGGCATTCATCCGCACGGGTGTCGATGCCGGTCTGATTGATTCCGAACTCGCCCGCTTCGATCTTGGCCGCATTGGCGCGGCATTGAAGCCGGAGCGCGACCTCAACTTCCAATATCTCGGACTGCAGACGCTCTATGATCGCTACTTCCTGCACACGCAAGGCAAGCGTTTCGAACTGCCTCAGGCCTTCTTCATGCGCGTTGCAATGGGGCTCGCGATCCGTGAGGTGGACCGAGAGGCGCGAGCCATCGAGTTCTACGATCTCTTGTCATCGTTCGACTTCATGGCGTCGACGCCGACGCTGTTCAACGCCGGCACGACACGGCCACAGCTGTCGTCCTGCTTCCTGACCACGATCGGCGACGACCTTGGCGCAATTTTCAAGGGCATCAAGGACAATGCGCTGCTGGCCAAGTATTCTGGTGGACTTGGCAATGACTGGACGCCCGTGCGCGGGCTGGGTGCACACATCAGGGGCACCAACGGCGAAAGCCAGGGCGTCGTGCCATTCCTAAAAGTCGCCAACGACACCGCCATCGCGGTCAATCAGGGCGGCAAGCGCAAGGGCGCCGTCTGCGCCTATCTCGAAACCTGGCATGTCGACATCGAGGAATTCCTCGACCTGCGCAAGAACACGGGCGACGACCGCCGCCGTACCCATGACATGAACACGGCGAACTGGGTTCCGGACCTGTTCATGGAGCGTGTCGCGCTGGATAGCGACTGGACGCTGTTCTCGCCGGACGAGACACCTGACCTGCATGATCTTTACGGGCAGGAATTCTGCACAGCCTATGAGGCGTACGAAGAAAAGGCCGCGCGCGGTGAATTGAGAGTTCACCGTACAGTCCGCGCACTCGATCTGTGGCGCAAGATGCTGACGATGCTGTTCGAGACGGGGCATCCGTGGATCACCTTCAAGGATCCCTGCAACATCCGCTCGCCGCAGGGTCATATCGGCGTGGTACACTCGTCAAACCTTTGCACGGAAATCACGCTCAACACCTCAAAGGATGAAGTCGCGGTATGCAATCTCGGCTCCGTCAACCTTCTCAACCATCTCGATGAGAATGGACTCGACCTGTCACGGCTGGAGCGCACAGTGCGCATTGCCATGCGCATGCTCGACAATGTCATCGACATCAATTTCTATACGATCCCGGAAGCGCGCACATCCAATCTGCGCCATCGCCCGGTTGGACTGGGGCTCATGGGCTTCCAGGATGCCTTGCAAAAATTGCGTATCCCCTACGCCTCCGAAGCGGCGGTGGAATTTGCCGACCGCTCGATGGAAGCGATCAGCTACAACGCGATCTCGGCCTCGGTAGATCTCGCCGCCGAGCGTGGGTGCTATGAAAGCTTCGACGGTTCACTGTGGTCGAGAGGCATTCTGCCCGTCGACTCCATCCGTCTCCTCAAGGAAGCTCGTCCCAGCGTCAGCATGGACGAAAGTAGTACGCTCGACTGGGAGAGCTTGCGCAAGCGGGTGCGCAAGGTCGGCATGCGCAACTCAAACACCATGGCCATCGCTCCAACCGCGACCATCTCGAACATCTGCGGCGTCTCGCAGTCGATCGAACCCGCCTACCAGAACCTGTTCGTCAAATCGAACATGTCAGGCGACTTCACCGTCGTGAATGCGCAACTCGTACACGATCTCAAGGCGCGCGGGCTGTGGGACGAGGTGATGATCTCGGATCTCAAATATTTCGACGGCTCCATCGGTCAGATCGACCGCATCCCCGACGATCTCAAGGCGCTTTACGCCACCGCGTTCGAACTTGATTCCGCATGGCTGATCGAGGCGGCTTCGCGTCGTCAGAAATGGATCGATCAGGCGCAGTCGCTGAACCTGTACATTGCCAATCCCAGTGGAAAGAGGCTCGACGAACTCTACCGCCTCGCGTGGCGAAAGGGGCTCAAGACGACCTATTACCTGCGATCGCGGTCGGCAACGCATGTCGAGAAGTCGACGCTCAAGGGCACTGACGGAAAGCTCAATGCGGTTTCAGCCGTGCAGGCATCCGCTCCCATCAACATTGACGTCAATGCCGCGTGGGGCAAGGCCTGCGCCATTGACGATCCAGAATGCGAAGCCTGCCAGTGAGCGGGACAGAAGGAGAAACGAACATGCTCAACTGGTCTGAACCACAATCTTCCAGCGCGGCTCCACAGGGTGGCGAAGCCGACGCCACAGGTCTGGGAGAGATCGAGCGCGGCGGCGCGCGCGTCTCCGTCGATGACAAGCGCATGATCAATGCCCGCGCCGACGTGAACCAGCTTCTGCCGCTCAAATACCGCTGGGCCTGGGAAAAATATCTCGCAGGCTGCAACAACCACTGGATGCCGACCGAAGTCTCGATGCAGGCCGACATCGCGCTGTGGAAGTCGAAGGACGGACTCACCGACGACGAGCGAAGGATGCTCAAGCGCAATCTCGGCTTTTTCGCCGCGTCGGAATCGCTGGTGGCTAACAACATTGTGCTCGCGATCTATCGCCATCTCACCAATCCTGAGTGCCGCCAATATCTGCTGCGTCAGGCCTTCGAGGAGGCGATCCACACGCACACCTTCCAGTACATCGTTGAAAGCCTCGGCCTCGACGAGGGTGAGCTGTTCAACATGTACCGCGAGGTGCCATCGATCACCGACAAGGCGGCATGGGCGCTGAAGCACACGCAGAACTTGGACGATCCGGACTTCAGGACAGGCACGCTCGAAGCTGATCAGACTTTCCTGCGCGATCTCGTCGCCTTCTACGTCATCTTTGAGGGTATGTGGTTTTATACGGGCTTTGCGCAGATCCTGTCGCTGGGCCGGCGCAACAAGATGGTCGGCATCGCCGAGCAGTATCAGTACATCCTGCGCGATGAATCGATCCATCTGAACTTCGGCATCGACGTGATCAACCAAATCAAGATCGAGAACCCGTATCTGTGGACCGAAGCGTTCCAGAACGAAATTCGTGCCATGATCACCGATGCGGCAGAGCTGGAAGCTGCCTATGGCCGCGATACGATGCCCCGTGGTTTCCTCGGCCTGAACGCGGCTTTGTGCGAGCAGTATATGCACTTCATCGCCAATCGCCGCTGCGCGCAACTCGGGTTGCAGCCGGTCTTTTCCGAGGTTGAAAATCCGTTCCCCTGGATGTCGGAAGCAATGGACCTCAAGAAGGAGAAGAACTTCTTCGAGACACGCGTGATTGAATACCAGAACGGCGGCGCGCTGAACTGGGATTAAAACGCGGCGGCGGGCGTACTGCGTCAGCCGCCTGAAGGGTCATTCTGAGCGCTTCTATCGGCCTTTAATAAACGGCTCGTGCAACCGATCCGGTCGAAATTCTAACCCGTACCTAGGAGACAGTTTTGGACGCTTAGAGGTCGGTGGCGCTTATGCAGACTATAGCAATATCAGTCGTTTCACTACGCTGCACTCCGCACGGAAACGCCCACCTCGGGTATCTCTATTCAGGCTGGCTGGTGACAGCACCCGTTACAACTCGGGCGTAGTTGCAAAACTCTAAAGCATTGAAGTTATGTGATCTTTTCCGACCGAACCAAATTGGCCGAGGTTCGCATGGTTTGAGACAAAAGCAATTCAGAGACTGAAACTCGTGTTCTAGACAGTCTCAGAGGTTCGGTTGAAGCTGCTAACCCCCTTTGAAATCAAAAGGAATTTCGGCGTTTAAATGGGGTGGTGGAGAGTTTGCAATTAGATAGTGGCGGAGGGGGTGTCACTCGATCTAATATGATTATCTACTTGAAATATAAGCCTTAACAGAAGAGGCCTTTTTCAAGGATATGCACAACTATATACACAAAATATTTGCCCAAATCGGCTGCAGTTCACAGCATCATGAACCTACCACGAATGACCCGAACCCGCCAGCACCGGCTTAGAAGGCGGGAAGAAAGCCTGCGAAATCAAAAAACGTTCCAACTTCAGCTCACCTTTTCTCAGCTTATTATGATTGAAAGTTGGAACCAAGCGGGCTCGATTTTCACTGGTATATACGGCGCTATACGCTACTAATTGGACACATCGAGCGAAGGGGGCTTCATTGCTGCAAAATCCACCTACTGACAACCTCTACAAATTTATTACGTTTTTGGGGGTTGCGCTGATTATTTTCAGCGCGTGGACGTACATAGAGAACACCAGGAAAATCCAAGTAGCCGTCTTAACCGCTGAATTTGAGATGCAATCATTAAGATCTCAAGCTGAAATCCTGGAGGGAGAGGTTAAAGGCGCGGACAATGAAGCCAGTATGTTGCATCGCCAACTTAAAGATCCAGCACAACGCCCCGATCCCGGTTCGGCTGAATTTGCCAGAATTGAATCACGAGTCGAGCAATTAAAAGTCACCAAAGCCGAGAGTGAGAAAACTCTCAAATCTATAAAGCAACGATTTAATGAAATTAATGAGAAAATCAGTAACGCCAATATTACAGCCAAAAGCCTAGACTCTCAAAACATTATTCTTTTAATTTCGTTCGGGTTCGGATGCATAATGGCTACTTTAGGATTTAGTTTCTGGTACTTTAAGCATCAAAGGCACCAAGATGAATTACTTAAAATAAGCACCCAAAAATCAGATGATAGCTAGCTTGCTTGTGAGTCCCGGAGGTTCTACGGATTTCCCGTATTTTCAATGGTTTACGAAATAGTGGGACAGAAAAGCATGCGTTAAAAACATTATGTTTTTTCATGCGTCTGTCCCACCTTCCTGCTAGCCAGCGGGAAGGAATGCAGCACTAGGCAGTCAATTAATTAAGAGCAGATTTCAGCAAATCGCTGAATTGGTCTTTATTTAACCATATCATGCGCTACTATTTGTATTGACAATCCCTTTAGCCTGAGATTGAAAGTCAGACATCGGGGGTATTTGAAATGGCTAACATCACTTGGAACAAGCTCATTGCAGCATCCGCCTTGGTCAAGGCCGGAATAGCTGGGGCCGGTTTGGCATTAGCAGTGCTGGGCATGTTCGACGTAGCCGCCGCTATCGTTGTGAAGGACTGGGTTGAGCAACAGAAGGCACTTCTGTCTATCGACATCGCAGCATCGCTCGGCGCGCTGATAGGCATCGTATGGAAGGCGTTTAATATGATTGTCTCGTAAGAGGCAGTCAGGATGGATACGCTTAAGTTTCTTTTTCAGTGCGCCTTCAACCCCAGCGACGCGATGTCGATTAAAATATTCTATTTTATTTGGATCGGCGGATATTGCCTTATTCACATAGCATGGGATGCGTTCTGCAAAACAACACCAAAGTTTGAAATTGGCAATATGCAGAAATATGCTCCGAGCATCTACAATGCCACGACGCTGACAAGTAGCGTTTTGGTTTTGATCGCCATTTTCAACGACCATGTGCGCAACTATAACAACGATATCGTCGTGCATTATATTCTAGCGGGCCTCCCTGGCATCATGGTTTCGGTGGGGCAACTCAAACCAAAAGCCGGTTGACCAGACTTCTGTCACCGCACCAGCAAAAAACCGCCGCGTCGGTGACGAGCAGGCTCCTATCTCTTTATTGTGGTGAGAAATCGAACCTCCTTCGCTCACGATCTTCTCGCGCCCGCCCCACCTCAAGCTCCTCCAATCTGCTTTCATTGAATCTATATCGTCCGCGGAATACGCGAATAAAAATGGCGTCTCTATTTTTCGATGATGCTTTCGAATGCCTTGTGAGAAACAATGCAACTCGATCCTTCGGAACGCCCGGTAAATGCCGCACGATACATTGTGAGCTAAAAGGCTCACGCACAATTTGTTCAATGACAACTAGCCTGTAGATCGCCCGCAACATCTCCCTACCCCAATTTCTATTGTGCAGGGTACCGAGGAGATTATCAAATAAAAAAGCCCACCACGTCGGCGACGGGCGGGCTTTTGTTCGGAAACTTTCTCATTGAGGTCGACGCCGCCCCGCCGCCTCCAGGCGCTGCAGGATCTCCATCACGACGCGGACATCCCCGCGCACTGTTGTCAACGTTTCTTGTATTTCCTTCGAATTATCAGCCGCGTTCTTGATCGCCTGTGAGTTCGAAGCGATCTGATAGCTCATACTTTCCTGATTGCTGGAGAGCTTGCGGATATCGGCCTCAATGGTTTGAAACCGCTGATCGCTTTTACCCTTGTCCTCGCGCACTTCGGCCAGACGCTCTTTATGATACGCCTCGTGCGAAAGCTTCCATTTTGTGAGATCCTCAATATCGCGAGATCTGTTGACCCAAATCGTCACGCCGCCGAGGATGAGGACGGCGATCTGCCCGAGCTGCAGCAGCGTGTTGAAGTTCCACTCAAACTTTCCTTTGCTTGGTAACCGCATCGCACCTTCCCTCACCGTAGCCCCCTTGCCCAGCTGTCATAGAATTCCGCACATCGATCCGTTCGCGCATTCTGTCTGTCGAGCGCCGCTCGCTCCCTTTTCAAGATGGAGCGAACCTCCGCTCCCTCGATCAATGGCGCATGTAGCTCCTTCTCTCGGCAGTCGTCTGGATAATCAGGCGGAACAATACGCGCCTGCGCTTTGCCTTGCTGTTCAGCAGCATCTTGCAGCAGTCGATCACTGGCGCAGGAACTGCAAATCATCGCGATCAAGCAGACAGGCACGGCCCGCCGCTGCCAGCTTTTTCTCATAGTCCGCTATCTCCTGTTCAGATTTTTCGATCTGTGCGGCCTCAGCTGCGCGAGCGTTCCGCAACTGCACCTGGTAGGCTTCAATCACAAGTGCGTTGGCCTTGCCCTGCCGTCGCATCTCGTCGAGCTCTGCCCGCAGCGCCGCCGCCTGAAATTCTGGAACAAGGCCTTTCTTTGCCTGCCCTTCGAACACAGCGCCCACATAGGGAAGATCTTTGAGAACCGGAACACCGTTAAAATAGATCGCAGACAGCACGATCCCGACGGCGCAGCCAGCGCCAATCTTGAGATAGTCCAGCAAGCCGAACATCACAGACCTGCCAGACAGAGTTCCAACTCACCGATGCGCTGAGCGTCACCCAGTTCGCGGCGCTTTTTCAGACCGTCCACGACTTTGCCCCCAGCGCGATTGAAAGCGGTCATCGCGTTGCAGGCGGCACGCCATTGCCGTTCACTCATGCGGCGGGCGGCAGTTGATTTACAGGCCGCACCTGTCCCGATGTTATAGGAGAGATCCAGCATGGACGCCTGCACGCTAATGGGTGCCTGATCGAAAGTGCGAATACACTTGCGCAGCGGTTGCCGGAAATCGTTCTCCAGTCGGGTGATGAGCTTTTCGCGGCACTGCCTGTCAGTATAATAGTCGCCTTTCTGCACGCCTTTGGTTTCACCCAGGCACACAGTCCAGACCCTGCCGAGCTTGTCATAATAGGCATGGTTTTCCATCCCCTCCCATGGCGCGGTCAGATAAGTCGCCGTCAAAGCGACGAGCCCCAAACCAGATGCAAGAGCGGCCTTTGCGCGTTTACTCGCCATTTCGGAATACCTTCTGAGAAACAAGGCGCATCACGAAGGCTGCGACCACCACAACAAAGGTCAGCAACGCGAACACGCCGGAGGGGATGGGGAAAGTGTCACCAAGGAGCGGCAACACGGCTTCGATGCCGGTTAGAACACCGGCAAGCAGGATCAGGCGGACAGACCACGCCTTTCGCAAGACGTGCCGCCAATCGGGCACAAGCTGCATGACAGCCTCTATTTGACGATGGATATGAGGGAGATCTTCAGCTGCAGACTGACATTGTCGTAAGCGACATAGCTCCAGCCGATCCAGCAACCGCAGATCTTGCCGAGGATCTTGAAGCGGGCGCGATACGAGAAAAACAATCGGCCATTCGCGTCTCGATATACACCCTCATAGAATGTGCCGGGTTTCGACCAGTCAAAGCTGCCACTGTCGATCTGATAAACGGTGGTAACGCCGTCGAACCTGAAACCGAAAACATTAGCCGCAAATCCGTAGGCCGGGTTTCGCATGATCCATCGTGTTCGCTGCCACCACAATTTGAAGCCCTTGGCTTGCGGCCATCCAAGCTGATGCTGCCCGCCGTCCAGGTCGTCATCATGCGTGTGAAAAAGCGAGAATGGGTATGGCAGAACCGAAATCCCTGCCAACACCGACCAGAGCGCCAATATCGGTGCGATCAGGATCGCTACCAGCTTGGCAATAAGCAGCAAGATCCCGTAGATCGCCCATTTGATGAAGACGACCGGATAATTCCGGATGATGTATTTCATGATTGCCCCGTTGGAAATTCGAGCGGCGCTAGGCGCGACCTATACCCATGCCCATAGGTGACCCGCCCGTCGTTGAGGTTGCGGGCGCTTGCGGCTTGGGATCCGGAACCGCTGGCGTCTTCGGACTGTTCTCGTTTGTCTTCGAGGTGCTCGCCGCAGTCGACTTTTTCTTATCCTTGGATGCCTTGCTGGCGACCGGCTTTAGCTTCGCCTCGATATCGGTCATATATCCCGATTTGCTGATGCGGTGGGTTGCTGTCTCGATAATGAATTCTATACCGTCAATTTCCGGCCGCACATTCTGGTAGGAAAATGGTGCGCCTGCCCGAATGGTCGGATCGCCAAACACTGTGACAAAGGTTTTGACAGTTTCCGCCTTGAGGCTTTCCGCCTTGGATTTTGCAGCTTTTTTCGCTTCGGCTTCCGTGCTGAAATTTTCCTTCACCGTAAAATCGGCGGTGCCTTCCTCGTCGCTGTCTTCCTCGACCTCGACCGTCTCAGCCTTGGCGCGGTCGCGAACCTTTGCGCGCACTGTTTTGACTTTCTTGCGATAGGCGAAGTTGATGCGACATGTGCCCTGCACGATCTCGAATGGCCCGACGACAATAGGCGTCAGGTCTTTGCCGCTCGCGGACTTTCCACTACCGCGCTTCGCAAAAATCAGCTTGCCATCCTTGACCGAGAACAATGCACCATGAATACGTGCCAGGCGCTCGCAAACATGCATGTCGCTCTCATCCTGCTGTCCGAACCAGTCGTACTTGTGCGAAGCGACTTCATCGTCGATGACGGGCTGCAAACCGTTTTCGGAAGCGATCTGCTGAAGGATCTCAGCAACAGTCTTTTCATCCCAGTGGCGGGAGCGGCTTTGCTTGAACTTGTCGCGGATATTCGCCCCTCGCCCTCGAATATTCATGCCGTAGGGAAGGCAGCGGATCTCTGGGTCATCCACAGTGAACGCACCGAAAGGGAGTATGCCGGTCTCTGCATAGCCAAGCGACACCTCAATCTTGTCACCCTTTTTAGGGATGGCGGCAAACGGGTTGCCATCATTCAGGTCGACATCAATCGAGTCCGAGCCGACACCCTCTTTGTCAGTGACAGTCAGCGAGATAAGCCGTTCATTCATAATGGACGCGACGGCTTTGCCGTTGACTTTTATTTCAAAGGCTGGAGTCTTCATGAAGCACCTAGTGCTGAACTTTGATTAAACGGGGGAAAAATGAGGAAGCTTTTTGTTTCTACTGCGCTGCTGAGTAGCATCGTTCAAATCGGCGCTGCGACGGCAGATAATAATAGGCCGACACCTCAAGCAGTGACGGCTGCGATGGCAATGGTCAAAATTGTAAGCCAAGACATCAAGAGGGATCCAGAGAATCCAAGGGTTTTGGTGCAAATCAAAAATGACAGCGACCTTGCGTTCAGCTGGATCACTGTATCTTGTCGCATCATGAAAGGTGACAAGTTCCTCGACGTAGCGGAGGCATACATTACAAATGTTCAGCCAGGGGAAACCGCCGGAGAACAGGCAACCTATTCCGCAACACCAGAGAACAATGAAGCTGATCGCGCTATTTGCAGACCAGCAATTGGCTTGTAGGCTAGTCCCATAGTGCAATCAGCGGTTGGTTTTGATCTGTTCGCAAAGCATCGGGAAGATGAATTTTTGTACCAATTGGCAACCGATGCGGCAGCGCCGCCAGCCCTGGGTTAGCTTCCAAAACCCGCTCGACATAGCCGCTTTCGTCGCCATAGACCTTACGGCAGATAGCATCAACCATTTCGCCTTGTATCGTTGTATAAACACGCCTCATGGCATCACCCGAATAGTGACTGAATAACTGAAATCGGCGAAAAGCTGCCACCGCTGTAGCGCTTGAGCTGGATGCGAAAAACATCCATTCGCGGCTGTCCTAGCGTAGTATGATACGACTGATCTTCACTAATACCTTCGATCACATGCATACCGTAGACATTCCCGGCTAGTGTAATAAGCGGCAATACAGTTCCGGCAACAGCCGCCCCGCGAAGGCCTTCAAGGACAGCCAATCCGCCGAACTCATGCGGGAACAACACTCCTTCAATTGTAGTGCGATCATCGTCGCCGCCTGTCCATTGGAGGCGGTTCAACCCGCCTACAGTGTTGATGTCGGCCCAACGGGTGGAAAGGTCACGCTTCAATCCCCGGTAACCGAACCGAAGGGAATGAAACATGAAAGGCCCTAAGCACATCGGAATTGCCATTACATTCCCCCGTCGGAATATGCTCCGCCAGACGCCGCACGGAATTGAGCTGCGACTGCTTGTGCTGTCTGAGATGCGATCTGTTCCGGAGAAGCGCCGGTCTGCACGGTCATATGAACCGTCACCACAGGAGCAGGCTGCGGATTGGTAACCCGCACATCTTGCGTTCCACTCGGCATGGTCTGTACCGGCGTAGCAACTGAAACAGATGGCGTCCCAACCAACGAAACATCAGCCGGCCCCTTTGCCCCTGCAATGCCAGCAGTAGGAGACGGCGCGGTCAATGCGTTCCACAGCGCACCGAAACTAAACGGCTGGGACGCGTTTTGCGCGGGCTGATTTGGCAGAGGCGCGGCTGGTAACACTTGCCCCGTACCAGTACCTGCTTTGGCCCTTTGTTCGTTGGACTTCTGTACGAAAAATTCCGGGTTAATGTAGCGAGGATCGGACGGACCTTTTGCTTCAAGCCCCTTGTAGAGACCATAGGCCATAAGCCCCCATATGCCACCACGGGCCACCATACCCCCGGTGCCACCGCCAGCACCAAGAATTCGGCTCAACCATCCAGCACCAGCACCACCAGCAGCTGCAGCGCCACCGCCAACCGCTGTAGAAGCGGCACCAGCCGCCGCCGTTCCTGCGATCAGGTTTCGCAGGTTTAGGAGCGGACCGGAAACCGCCAACAAACCACCAGCAATCATAGCCCAGTCAACCATTGAAAGTTTGGCCAGATTATCCGCGAACTCACCAATGCTGTTAGCACCCTTGACGGCATCAATCAGCGTGATAGCTGCGGAAGATACAAGGGCGATCTTCCCAAATGGGGACATAGCTAAACGGGTGATACCGCGCCCCAAAGTCAGCATCGCTGCGCCGGTAGCGGCAATGCCGAGTGCACTTATCACGGTCGCAGAACCAGACATCTTGCTGAGAGCTTCCGAGATATTCCCGGCAGCGCCTAACAGATCCCCTTCCCCAATATCTTTGGCGAAGGCTTTCAGGTCTAGACCGATCTTGCGGAAATTGTTCGAGAGCTTGGCCAGATCAATCATGCGCTGATCGACCTGCGTGCCGTCGCCTTCAAAGGCCTTGCCAAACAGAAGATCACCGAGATCATTGATTAGCTGGCGTGTTCCGCCCTCGCCCCCATAACCGAAACCGCTCATCAAGCCCTTGACGGCCATTTCGATCTTGTCGATGACGCCCACACGTTTATCCAGCGTGTCCAGCACATCGCCGATACCAAGGCTCATATCCTTGATCGTCGGCAACCAGCTGTCACCAACGCCGATGCCATAAGCTTTGATCTTGTTTCCGAGCAGCTGCAAGGCGTTCGCGGTCGTTTCAGCGCGAACCATATATTCCTGAAATGCGGATCCGCTGTAGTTCGACTCAGTGCCGATCATCGCAAGCTCGCGACGCAGCTCTTTCGTATCGGCAATGATGGGCATGAGCGCTCGCGCCTCATCACCGAACAAGGCAGAAGCGATGCTGATATGCTGATCTTTCGGTAGCTGCTGGATCCGCTCGATCACGTTCAACGTGGTCTTGAGCGCATCTTTCTGCATGTTCTTCGATACCTTGACGGAATCGAGGCCGAGCTTTGCAAATGCCAAACGCTGCGACTTTGTCGCCTGCTCGCCTTTCGTCAGCGCTCGCCCCATATTGCGGAACGAGGTCGCCGCAACTTCCGCCTCAGCACCTGCCGAAATCATCGACGCACCGAATGCGAGTGTCTGAGTATCGGAAAAGCCGAACATCTTGCCGGTCGCAGCAACCCGCTTGTCAAACTCGACGAGGTCGCGAGCAGCCGAAGCGGTATTGTTCGCAAGGTGATTGATGGCGTCAGCGTGCAAACCGATCTGGTCGACGTTGAAACCAAGCTGGGTCTTGATCTTTGCCAATGCGTCGCCAGTTTCGCCCTGCGACGTATCCCACGCCACGCTGACCTTTGCCGCCATTTCCGAGAACTTTGTCAGTTCCTGCAAGGCAACGCCGGACTGACCGGCAGCAGCATAGATCGAGGCAAGCCCATCGGCAGTTACCGGGAGTTCCTTCGATAGTCCGAGGATCTCGGATCGAACGACGGACAATTGCGCAGGCGTGCCGTCGACGACCTTGCGGACATCGGCGAACGCTTCCTCGAATTTCATGGCAGCACCGACGGTGCCGCCGATGCCTTCACGAACGCCGACATAGCCTGCACCAATGGCGACAAGATTGCGAGCCAGCGCCCCGACGGAAAAGCCGCCGCCCGCCCCCATGATCGCGGACGTGGTTCTGCTGGCGCGACGGTTGAGACCGTCGAGCGCAGCAGCAACACCGCGAGCGGGCCCGGTGATCTGATCGACAAGCGAAACAACAAGCTTGGAACTCAGGACAGCCATTATTTTCTCTTTGCTTTCATCAGATCGACGGCATCGTCACGCCACAGCAAGACTTCCTGCGGCGTCATTTCCATGAATGTCGATATCGGGGTGTAAAGGTTCTGGCTAAGCCAGATGGTCAGGCGTCGCCATCCGAGCTTGCCTCGATCAAGAAAGGGGTGACGATCTTGCTGCACCTCTTGTAATCGCCGAGGGAGAATTGTGCGATTTCTGGCTGAGTTGCGCCGGAGAGCTGTGCAATCATCAGTGTCAGCACGGCATTATTGCCGCCGCCATTTGCAACACTTTCAACCGTGATGAGATCCGCGACCTTCGGTTCGCGAATTGTGATTTCATCCGTCTCGACACCAGCAATCTTGTAGGTCGTCGAGAGCTTTACTTTTACGGGTTCAGGCATTTTCGATCCTTGTCGAACTGGTGAGCGTTACGCGAGAAGCGCGCTGCGAATGGATTGAGTGCGCGACGTTCCGCCGATGGAAACATCAAACGGCGTCATTTCGATCAGGTTCGCCCCTTCGACTTCCAGCTTGTAATAGCGAAGCGTGATCGAGAAATCGTTCTCGGCCATGTCACCCGGCTTCCAGGCGCCGTGATCGTTCTTGATGAGTCGACCGCGAATATAGGCCGTTGCGTTGACGACGGTGCCATCCTCGTGCACAAGCGCACCGGTCACCATGAACTCGCGCTCGGAACCGACTTCCAGGCCGAACAACGTGATAACCTGAGGATCAAAGCCAGAGAGCTTGAAACTTGCCTCCAGTTTTTCATAACCCATCGGGACATCAATCGGCAGCACCATACCGGCGTTGCGCAGTTCCTCGACCTTTTCCGTCGGCACCGGCAGCGTGATCTCGCTTGCCTGCCCGATCTTCGATACGCGGTCTGCAAAAATGGTGCAGTTCCGCAGGATATAACGCGGCATGTCAGACATGAGCCTAACCCCTTAATGACGTTGAATTGTAAGAGCTGGAGTGGGAGTGGGCTGGCGCTTAGCCAGCCGATCCGGAAGTGATTTCCTGCGCAACCTGGTTGAGCAGCAGTGTATAGCTCGCGATATTGCGATAAGCCGTAATACGGATATCAACCATCGGTGCAGGCGGTTCGAACTTCACACCAAGCTTGATGATGCCTTGCGCCATATCGTTGTCGGTGTTCGTATCCAACAGCCAGCAATCATGGCCAGGCAGAATTGCGCCTTCGGCTTCCATCTGCCGAAGGAAAGCGCGCCCGCCCTCGACCATGAATTTCAGATTGGCGCGGGAGAACGGCTTGTCGACAAATTCAAGATAGGCCTTTTCCAGCGCTTCATTGATCGCGTCAGCCGTGCGGCGAACCGGGATAAACTGCCAGAGCAATTCTGCGGCGCAGGTCCAGACACCCCAGAGCCGGAAGCCGGTATTATCGATATTAACAATCGTGTTGATCCAGTTTTCATTGAGGTAGTTCGACTGGTCGCCATATTCGATAGGACGATTGACACCGACAATACCGGAGATCCCGACATTCGAACCGGACCACCAGAAGCCTTGCTCCAGATCCATTTTTGCCTGCTTGGCGGCGAAGATCGGCGAGGATGGGGCCGGAACGTTGGCATCAAGTTCCGTGTCGTACTTCAAGACTTTCGGATCGCAAATCGCGATGCGCCCCGAATTGATCAGCCCACGGTACTGCACTGCAGCCTGATCGGTCGTGTCCGGCCCGTCGACATAAGCAACGGCTTTCAGCTTTTCCGCTACACCCATCAGCTCGGCAACAACCGGGTTCATAACAGAACCGATATTGGCGGTTGCGGTTGCGTCCTTGGATCCAGCCTTGCCAGTGATCGTAACCGTCGGCGTCCCGGTATAGCCATAACCAGCCTTGCGAACGATGACCGCGGTGATTGCGCCTTCGGCAACAACAGCCTCAGCGACTGCACCGGATCCTGTCCCTGTGACCGCGACGGTCGTCGTGTCAGCATCATAACCGGTTCCGCCTGCGGTCACATTGATCGAGGCAATGCCGTCGGCTGGTGAGGTCTGAGTGAAGCCAGGAGCAATAAGCAACTTAGGCTTATAAAGCCCGTCGGACGATGCGCGCCGGAATGCATGGACACCGGTAAAGGCGGTCTGGTCGCCGATCAGGTTCGACCAGGTTTCCGCCGTCGTCTCGCCTTCCTCAACACGAACCACAATGATCGGACAGCCGACCTGGTCGAAAATGCTGTCGATAGCGTTTTTCAGCGTACCGGCATTGCCGAGCGTTGCAGCGTCCTGCGGGCGCAGGATCTGCACCGGCTTATTCAATGGGAACGAAAGTACGTCCGCATTCGGCGCAGTGCCGATAAGCCCGATGACGGCAGTGCGCGCCATGCGTACCAGAAGCGGGGTTTCGGCACTTTCGAATACACGCGTGCCATGGTGAAAGGACACAGATGCCATAGCGGCACTCCTTGGATTGAGACCTCAGCGGGTCAGGTTTTCAGGAAAAATCAGAGCGCCGGTTGCGGCCACTCAATCGCATTGACAATGGCTCGCGCAGCCGCCTCATCTGCCGCAGCATCGATATCGCGTTTGGCTCCCAACCGGATGCCTTCTATCGCGGCACCGATCAACTGCCATTGCGCAAAAGCAGCAAGAACGATATCGGCCATGTCCGCAAGCGTGGATGCCGTGATACCAACTTCGGACATCAACAGCGGATAATCGGCTGGCTGCGGATCTGTTGCATCTTTGAATGCCTGCGCTTCCGCAACCTTTTGCTGGTACGTCATCACCTGACCATCGCCCGGCGTAATATACTTCAAGCGTTCAGCTTCTGCCGCCTGATCAATACTGGTTTTCAACGCGGCCTTTATGGCATCCAAAGTGAGTGAAGGATCCATATCCCCGACCAGGATCCCTAGCTCGTCGAGCGTCCGGAGGGCATCTACATGGGATGGATGCAGCGGCGGAATTAATCCGCCACTTCTTTCGCTGTTCCAATGCAGCGCGCCGTCATTATCAATCCACGCGGCTTTGGCTTGAGTTATATCCATATCAAGTCTCCTAGAAATCCGCGTCGAGTGTGATTTCGTATTCCAGCACAACATCGCCGGCTGCGACGGATTGGCAGGTAATCTGCACTCCAGACGCATAAGATGCGGCGGCTGCAATGTTTTTCACATTGGCTTGGCTGGAAACGTTCCAACCGATTTGCGGTGCCTGCATCATCTCGTTTCGAGCCATGACCAAGTCGCTGAAATACTGGTTCGCCGCAGTCGCCGTGAAGGTAACGCGGCGCTTAAGCCGCTGGAAATACCGATCAAGGATCATGCTTTCGATGTAAGGCTGATGGGGCGCATAAAGGGTCGGCTTTTTTCCGCGCTCGCATTTCAACCGCCCAATCTTTATGGCGGTCACGGCCACAATCGTGATTTCCAAGTTTGGACCGATTGGCGATGTGGAGAAGTCGAACACGCAGTACTTTCGACCGGACTGAACATCGGTTTTGTCAAGACGAATTGTGGTTGGGGCAAGAAGCGAACCAGCAAAGGTGATATCGACGGTCCCCTCTGTAACTAGAGCCGACAGCACGCCTGCATCAAAATTCGGTGCTTCAAGAATAGTCTTGATCTTCGCCCCGGCAGGCAGGGTCAGAAGCGGTTGACTCAAACTATTCACTTCCCAAGTGGCTGTGATCGCCTGTCCGGTGACGTTCTTCCAGTGATCGAACCAATAGCTATTTGATGCCCATGTGAAATTCTGGCGTGACCACCCCGGAAAGCGCCGTGAATGTGTGAACCACGAATTAAAGATAAGATTGTCGAGGCCTGCGGGCGGAACAACAGCCTGTCGCAAACCTGACGGCGTCAAGGCTCCCTTGTCGTCATCAAAATCCATGGGATCGGCAGCGAGCTTTATGAGGCCAGAAAATGTCTTGCTCGCAGCAAGCTCGACATAGACGCCATTAATCCGAACAAACACCCGACCGTCAGGCAAACCGATACCGTGACCATCGTCGGGCGCCATGATCGCCCAGCCAGCTGCGGTGTATTCTGCAATTTTGCCCGATTGCCCCGCCCAAGCCCCGGTAGCTCCAGCCGGGATTATATAAACCGCCCCCACAGTCGGTGAAGTCGGTGGCGCTGTTGTCACCATTGATATGACAGGCAACCAAGGCAAACGTGAAAGTCGCTGCACCGAAACCTTAAACGCCGGATCGACGATAATCGTTATATTGGCGATGTTCGAGAAGGCGACTTCAAGCCGAATTGTTCCTTCGACTGTTTGTCCACTCGACGGAATTGGCTTGCTGATCGGAGGATCGTAGCGCGCAATGGCAATGAGATCGCCATCCTGATCAATCAACCCCGCCTCGCGAATGGTATACGGACCTTCATCAGCCTCAAGAAAGATATCAAAGTAGGCGACATTCGAGGCACCGACGACAGTTCCGTGTCCTGAAATCGCCTTCCGAGCGACCTCGTGATAAAGTGCGGTCTCACCGCCCGACGGTACAGTTGTGCCGTCACCGATGGCGATATGGGTGATAACGACCGCAGTACCATTAGCGATAGCCGCAGCCTCTTTTGCGCGGCCAAGGTTCGTCATCAATGCGAACGTGTTTTGAGCCATATTCCTAAACCTTGTAGTGAGCCGTCACCGACAGGAACGCACAGGGCGCTACGGCGACATAACCGGTCGCCCTGAGTACGGGCGGTTCAAATGCAAATGGATGGGCAATAGCTGCCAGACTGGTTCTCATAAATGCGCCGACATAGAGAGAACCGCGAGCCTGCACGACTGCGCGCGTGGCAAACACACGAGACTTTGGTTTCGCCGCATCAACTGATGCAATTGCCGCCGCCTGTGTCTCCAGATCAAAAACCGGACTGCCATTTCGATAGAGGATTTCCACACGGAATGTTCCGCGCCTCGAACCATCCTCCCACCATTCGACAATGCGCGTTTCCAGCTCAAATGCCGCAAGCGCCCGCTCGACAGCACCACGCGTGCCCTTGAGACGATGCACCATTGGCGAGGCGGCAATAACCCTGCGCTGCTGCGCTTCTGGCCAGTCTGCAGACCACACATCGACAGACACCCCCATCGCCAGGTATGGCAGCAGCACTTTAGGACAGGTGGCGGGGTTCCAGATCGTCGCAATGACGGTGGGATCAACCGTCGCAATCCGTGCCAGTTCAGCAGCGAGCAATGCGACAGTGAGTGGCGAAGAACGAGCAGGAAGAATGGAGCGTGCGAGATCTGCAACGGCGTCAATTGATTCTGCTGGCGTCATTGCCACGATCCTTGCGTTTGAACCGTATTGACCGTGACTGTCCCGACTTGTCCGACACCTTTCGAACCCGGCTCAATATCAGCAGCTGGCGAAACGACTTCGACAGTGACATTGTCATCAACCGCCGCGCGACCGCCGATAACTTCACGCTGCACAGCCAATCCGATACGACGACGAGACGCTGCATATGCAGTCAGCCGCTTTTTCGCTTCCGCTGCCATAGCCGACACATCGACACCCGGCGCATAATAAAGAGTAACCTCGATATCGTAGTCCGTGACCGTTGCCGGTTCGATACGAACATTGTCGCCTATTGGCCGCACATCCTTTGGGGTTACGGCTTGAAAAGCCCGGTTCAACAATGGCTGGTCAGCGGGTCCATAGGTAACCGTCGGAAGGATCACGACGAGGATTTCTGGCGCAAGCACCGGATCGCCGGTAGCCCGACCGGAAAAAGGGTTTGGGATCAGGCCCATTGAATAGGCGTCTGCATGAAGCCCGTTCGTATAGGTCGCAGCATCTTCCTCGGAATAGACCGCGACATCGGCGATATCCCGCTTTCCATCCAGCTCCAGCGCATGAAAGGCATATGCACCTTCCGGCCCTGCTGTTGAAAACGCTTCAAAGGCGAGCAGGATGCGGGCACGGAAAGTGTCGTCGAGTTCGACCCACTTCCCCAGAACCGGATCCCATTGCGAATTTTCCGGCTGATCGTTTTCGGCATTGTCGTAGACAAGGCGCGAGATCCCGGCATAGGTCGCTGCGATATGGTCAAGGTCGCCGCCGATGGCCGTCGCAAGTGACAGGGCGCGGATTGCTTCATTAACCCGCTGGCGAAACTTCATTTCCTGATAGCCGCCGCCTTCCGAAAAGGCGATAACCATGGGGTCGGTTTCAAGTTTCTCAACATCGTAAGAAACGCCGAACCGCTCCAGCGCGGCAATCAGGTATTCGTCGCGTGAGCTTTTGATTTCCTCAAAATCAACAGCGACGACGCTTGGAACATCGCCAAGGTCAGCCAGGTTCGGCGCAACAAAGCGGCTCATGACATAGTCCTTGCTATTGTGATGTTCGTGGAGGTCTCGCCTTCGGTCACTGAAAAATCGCCCTTGTGACCGTTCGGGTAATAGACACCCCGAATCTGGAGATCGATGACGCCCTGTTCATTCAGATCGCCTATGTTTATGCCAGTTACCGCAAAGCGCGGTTCCCATTTCGCAATGGCCATGGCGCAGGCTGAATAGATGCCGAGAATGACGCGGTCATTCATCGGTCTATCGATCAGGCCCATCAGCTCGGAACCGAAGTCCCGACGCATCACGCGAGATCCAACCGGCGTTGTCAGAATGACCTCAATCGACTGCCGAACATGGTCAAAGCCCGCCAGCAGTGAACCATCCACATTCGAAAAGCCGAGGGATGACATGGCCTATTCCTTGACCGGGCGCACAGCCTTTTGCCGTTCAGACGGCTTTTCCAGCTGATGACCGTAGGGAGCCATAAACTGTTTGGCGACGGCATCCGGCATTTCCTGCTCGGCAGCTTTGGCTATGTAATAGGTGCCGCCGTAAAAGCCGCTTTCCTTCACGATGACTTTCATCGCCTTTTCTCCTTTGGTCAGTCGCACGACCACTTGGTCGCGCCAGAAATGAGACTTGCGCCACAACCCGTCGTGTCGCCGGTTCGCGCCACGGGATCGCCTTCGCAGATGAATTTCGAAGATCCCGACACAATCGGCGTGACGCCGTGACCGGGGATGGGGCAGGAATGCAAATCGCCTTTTCTGGCGATGAGCTTTCCCTCGCAGATCCACTTGTCGGATGACGAAATTACGGTGCCGCCATGACTGGAGGTATCACCGAGACGAACGATCAGTGGCATCAGGCAAGGTTTCCGTTGGATGCTGTAAAAGTGATGTTCGCCGCATCAATCGTGACAGTGTCGTCGCTGATGAAAAAGCGGACACCGCCTTTGACAATCACCGCATCCGGCCCGTCGTGCGGGCGCGGATTTGCATTCGAGTGCGTCGAGAAATCAATGACCGCATCCGTAAGATCGCCACTTTCCGACATGACGTCGACCTGCTGTCCGACCGTTGGCGGGATATGGGTCGATATCCCGCCCGCTGCGATTTCCTTCCACGGGATCCAGCCGGTTCGGAACGGTTGATCGCCGCCCTCGATTTTGACGCGGGCGACGCCCTTCCCATGATCGATTTCATCAATAACGCCGGTTCGACGATGATTGGCCAGACGACGCTCGACCTCGAACAGTCGGCGCTGCAGTTCGACGAGGATATCAGCGAGATTGTCAGCCATCAGATTTTCTCGAAATCGATCCGCGTTATGTCTGGTTCTGTCGCTTCCGCTGCGAGCGGAGGCATATCGCAAAGCGCCCTCGCCTCATCCAGCGTGAAACCAAACCGCCGACGTTGCTCTATGGAGTTAAGCTGGGTGACGGCCAAGCCCATCAGTTCTTGCAGTTTCTGCAAATATGGATGCTGGACCGCTTCCATCTGATCGAGCAGTTTCTGCCATACAGAGGTCGCCGCAACCGGCTCGCCGAAAACCGGATCCGGCAACAAATCACAGGTGATGCTTTGCTGATGCGCCGCCATACGGGTGCCGGTTTCGGCATCAGCCGTTCGCCTGCGCTCGACCTTCACGATATCGCGAACAAGCGTCCGCCAAATCTCTGCCCATGGATTGCCGGGATCCATCAAGGCGGCGATTGATTGCCTATCGACAACATCGAGAAACAATTCGAAGGCAGAGTCCGTTGCGGGTATTCCCGGAATGATCGTGCTTTCACCTGTCTCCTGATTGGTTTCGACCATCGACGCTGCGACGCCAGTTTCAATCAAAAGTTCAGTAAGCCCGTTCTGCCAGAGGCGTCGCGCACCGCTCAGATCTTCCGCCTTCGATCCGTCGGTATAGACCGAGATAAAGGGTTTCTCCTGATCGGTGCGAAGGCTACCGTCCGCGCCGACATCAATCGATCCAATTTCACTGTCGAGAACATTGGAACCGACCGAGGTCGCACCGTTGAGTGCACCGATTGTCGCGATACGCAGTGCAATTCGACCTATAGACATCAGACCTGCCCCAATTTCACGACGATGAGATTGCTATAGCGATCCGATACTGCGGCGACTTCAAACCAGGGCTTTCCCGCCCGATCATTCGCACGGACCTTGTCGCCAACCTTCGGATCAGGACCGGAATAGGTTGAACGATCCAGAAACAGTTCAGCCTCACCAAGCGACAGGCGAGATCGATACGTCCCGGTAGGACCGGGAGCGCGCGAGTCATCCCCACCGACATGCAGGAGAGCGATAATCTCGACCGTTGGCCGATCAGGATCGGCGACCTGCTGTTTCATGAAAGACAGGCGAACCGACTCGCCATAGCTACGGGCCATCTTTTGATCGACCATAGCTTCCAGTTTTCGCCAGTTCGCCATGTCGCTATACCGAAAGACGCACCGCGCCGAAGTCGGACGGGTTCGCCGCCGCCTCGGTAGCGTGACCGATGAAGGTATTGCCGGATGCTGCCGTCGACAGGTTTTTGTCGGCGACAACGTAATAGACCTTGGCACCCACGGCCCACGCTTGCGCGGCAACCTTCGGCAAGGCAAAGACGCCCTTGGTTGCGATTTCAACATCTTCGCCAGCTTTTGCCGAGAACTGGGCAACGCCGAACAGATCGCCGACAACGACCAGATCGCCAGACTTCACGTCAGTTGGAGCCGGAACGGTGACGCTGTCACCTGGCTGAATATAGTTTTTCATGGGAGTTTTTCCTTATGAAGGATCAGAACGGAAAGGACGGCGGGTCACAATGACCCGCTCGCTGTCGATCAGGCTCCGGCGTTTTTGTAGCCAAAGCGATAGTCGGTCGCGCCACAACCGAAGTCGTGTTCAACGGACATGCTGAAACCCTGGCGCCCGAAAGGCTCATCCATGCGCACGCGCGGTGCCTCGTAGCCTTCCAGATAACCCCAGCGATAATTCGAGCCTGCGGAAGGCTCGCCAAACAGATGCCAGGCATTATCTTTGATCTGGCTCGTTTCAATCAGCTCGAACTTGCCGGAGAAGATATTGACGGTCGAAACCGTTGCGGGAGTGATGGAGGCAAGAAGCTTTTCCGCTTCTGTCAACTTGTCTGGACCGACCAGCATGATGCGAGCAGCATTCGACAGCAACGGATTGCCATCCAGGCTCTTTTGCTTGCTCATCGCCTTTCGGCCATCACCGACACTGTCGACGGTAATTGCGGATGGCGTACCGGCAAGGTTCTTGTGATCCGCGTGGAATACCGGCTTTCCGTCAGCGAGGTTTCCATTAAAGGCGCTCGCATAGAAAGTCACTTCCTCAAACAGCGCGACAGATGCACCATAGCTGGTAAGAAGATCAGAGATTGCACCGAGATCATCATTAATCAGCATCTGCCGACTGACATTCAGTGCGATAGCGTAGCTGAACGCCTGCACCTGTTCCTTGCCTTCACCAAACGAGCCGTACTTGATCTCGCCGTTTTCCAGCACCTTTTTCAGGAGTGGGAAATCGCCGACCTTCACTGTGGTGTCGGGACGGAAGTCACGGAAGTTTCGCTGGCGCGCAAATCGGCGGAACGTCGGCTGGGCAAGCGCATAACGCTGTTCCAGAGTCCGGTTGACGGCACCTTCGAAGATTGCCGGGAAATCCGAGGTCGAATGCGAAGCGCGCGTAAACACATCGTCGATGTCACGGGCATTCATCATGCGGCGACCGCGATAATTGACGCTCTCTGCGGCCAGATCCACAAGGCCCATTCCCATATACTGGCGAGCGGCAGCGGACGGACCAGCCTGCGGCGTCGGGGCACCGAGGCCGTATGCCAGCGCCTCGATCTGGGCTGAGCGACGAGTGACCGCTTCATCGTGAACCACATCGACACGCACACGGCTGTCGGTTGGACTCTGGCGCTCATTCGAGACCATGTGACCAAGAAGCAGGCTGCGGAACTGCTCGACCGGCGTGCCAGAGCGAACATGTTCGCGACCGAGATCAGGAAAACCGGAACGGGTAGCCAGATCCTCAATAATGCTGGAACGCTCACGCTCGGCACTCACCGCCTCATCGACTGCGGCTCGAACGGACGGATCAACAGTCGGCGCGTTGCGTTGTTCGTTTTCCATCCGGGTAATATCCGCCCGGACCTGATCGGCTTCGGCCAGAATAGCCGTATGTTCCTGCTCGATTGCCCGAACAGCATCTTCATCGAGATCATCGGTAATACGAGCGCGAGTAGCTTCCGCACGGCCAGTAATCTCTTTCAGCTTCGAACGCAGGCCCAGCAAGGCAACGTTGGCACCGATCAGGTGCATTCCGTCAGGCTGTACGAAAGCACGATAATCGAGGGATGCTGCATGCGATGGATCTGCGGCGAACAACGCCATAGCCAGACCGACGCAGACAAATGCGGCGACGGTCGCGAAAATGTAAGCACCCTTTTTCATGGTGTGCGTTTCCTTCTATGTACCGGGCAAAACAAGCGCCGTCGCCCTGCAACCCCGGAGAATTGCAGGCGGCAAACTGGAATTTGATGATTGCTGGATTAGGCGAGGCGGCGGACGGCTTCGGCCATTCTCATCCGGGCTGAGGCCGCAAACGTCGAGACCGGTTTACGGTCGATCATGAGCGGGAACGTATCTGCGTGATTGCGAACCTGAGCGCCGGGATCTGCCGGAACCGTTACAAACGAAATTTCATTCGGCGTCCAACGCTCGACGAACACCTTTTCGACATCGCCCTTTTTCTGGGCTTCCTCGATACGGATCTTGTCGATGGAATAGCCGACAGACACGTTCTTGATAATGCCATCGGAGACCAAGCCGAACATGCGGTCGGCGCGCTCGTCGATCCCGGCTTTTGGAAACCGGATCTTTGCTTTACCTTCACCGCCATCAACCCACGCCCGTTCGACAACCGCGACCTGCGAAAAGGTCGACCAGACAGAATGACTATCCAGAACCGGCGCACCTGCATTCATCCGCGATAGGTCAATTGCTTTATCGCTGACAAGCAGGATCTCGTCGAACGGGACAACCGTATCCCAGCCAACATAACGGCGACGGCGAACAGTTGCGCCGGTAGTCCATACCAGATCCAGCGTGCGCGTTTCAGCATCGACACCGGAAGGCAACAGCCGGACTTCCTGCATCTGCATCGGCAGACTGTCCGGCATTTTGCGCAGGTTAAGTTTCGTCATCGTTTTCGTCCTTCTCAGGAGGATCATCAGTATCAACGGGTTGTTGAACCTGACCGGCCTGCGATATGCGGCGCGGGTCGCTGTCGAGGATAATGCCGCGCTTGTCGAGCTTGGCATTGTCCGACTGGATTTCGTCCAGAACGTCATCCGTGTTCTCGCCTGTTTCGGCAATTGCCGATGAGAGCGAGCGGAAACCGGCCCGAACCTCCTTGATCCTCGCGTTCACATCTTTCAGCGGGTCCGCCGAATAGAAACGCGGCGGTGACCAGTCGACCTCCACTGTCGGAGTGCTGATCTTCCCGGCCAGGTAAGCCGCTTCACAGAACCAATCCCAAATCGGCTGCAACAGCATTGGAATGATGATCTGCCATTGCAGCATTGAGATCATGCGCCGGAAGCCTTCCAGACCAATCTTGCTCGATGAGTAATTGACCTTGTCGAGCCGACCTGTCATCAGCGCGTACGGAACGCGCCAGCCAGCTGAGATCGTATGCAGCATCGAAACTTTATAAGGATCGTAGCTGTCGGTTACGGCAGGCTGAGAGAATTTCATATCTCGACCGCCAACTGCATTGTAGAACATGCCCGGCGTGAACTTTTCGACACGCTGGCCGTGCACATTGTAAATGCCCGGTGTTGTCGCCTCGCCATCCTTGCCGGTCAGCGGCAACCCTATGGTGTCGTCAATGTCACCGCCGGTCATCACACCGACAATGCAGGACTCAAGGCGCTTTCTGACAAGCTCTGACTGCTCATACTCGGCAAGGTCGAATGTATCGTCCATTGCTGGCGTCCCCCATGGAACGCCCCTGACCTGCGTGCGCTGTTTTTCGAAGACATGCGCAATATCAGCTGCCGGGACAGGCTTCGAAACTATGGTCGATTGCGGGTCAAAAAAGCTGTTTCCGGGGTGAGATCCGAACATCCAGTAGGCGCGCTTACGGCCTATCGCATCGAACTCGATCCCCTGAATTGCCTTACCGCCGCCAGACAACACCCCTTCCTTGGTACTATCGAGCAGATCCGATTCAATCACCTGCAATTGCAATGGCACAGGAAGACCATCGTCCAGCCTACGGCGGCGGCGGCGTACTATGCCGTCGCCGCTCTCAAACATTTCCCGAACTGTCAGGGCAACGATGCCGTTGAAGTCGAGATCGCCATCAGCATCGCAAACCTTGCTCCATTCGTGAAAGAGTTTGATTGCTTCCTTGTTTTTTGAGCGCGGGATAATTCCGTCGCCGATGGCATGGCTGACCAGCTCGGAGACAGCTTTGGCCGCATAAGGATTGTTGCGTACCAGATCCCGCATACGGTCGCGAAGCTTGCGACCGGCGCGAGCGATCTCGGCATCTGCCGAAGTCGATTTCGCGCGACGACCTGATTTCAGGCGATTTGTTTCCGCACCGGAATAGCTGCGCTGGACAATTTCCATTGCAGCGCGGTGACGGACACGACGCAACCCCGCCTCCGGCGACACATAGCCGATGGCCTTATCAAGAATGTTCCCGATGCCCATTAGTCTAACGCCGCCAGAATGGTGCGAGGGCCGCGCGATTTACGGGCCCGAAGATCCGCAAGCGTTTCCCGCATGTCTTTCAAGGAATGATATTCCACCTCACGGCGGGTGCCGCCTGAGTGGAAGATGACCTTTTTTGCGCCGGTCAGAATAGCTTCCTCTAGCGCTGCGATCTGATCGTCTATTGACGCCATGATTATAACCACTCCGAAGGTGCGATCTGTGGAAGGGATGAGACAGGTTTGATTTCCGGTGGCGTCGACAACTCACCCTCACGGTGCGCCCAGTTCGCATTCACCATCTGGCGAGCGGCGAAGGCATAAACCGTGCAGTCGAGAGCTTCGTGTCGTCGCCCTGGCACCGGAACGAATTGCCGGACCGTTTGTCCGCGCGAATATTTGACTACCAGTTGCTCACCTACGAGCTGTTCAAACCAGACATCCGGCAGCGATTTCGAGAAGCGCATGGATCCGGCGCGCGCCAGCCGACCGAAAATATGGCTCTTGATGCCGTCGACACCGACGATGAACAGCTTTCCACCCTTGACGGTGGACTTGGATTTCTCAATCCAGGGCCGGTTGCCGCCCACACCCTTGATCGCAAACACGCGCCTGCGGAACCGTGGGAAAGCATAACGATAGACAGTTTCCATCGTTTCGCCGTCCGAGCTATCGATGCAGGTGGCATCGACCTTGATCTTGCCGCCGAGCGGATGATCCCATTGAGTGCCGAGCGCAACATCCAATTCAGACCAGGTCGTGTGATCGTCGTATCGACCCCAGATCACCTCATGTCCGAGGGCGTAAGGAATCCCCTCTTTGTCCCAACCTATGAAGGTGATTTCCAACCGATCATCCTGCACGTCAACGCCTGCGGTGATGATGAGAACCTGAACAGGAATGCCCGTCGTGGCCGTCGCATCGTCATCGTCTGGAGTTTCCGCAACCAGGCTGAAATCTTCGGCGCGGCTTGCAAGCTCGATATCATCCAGCTCGTCGGTGTTTTCCTTCCAGCCTTGCGCGAGGATCGTGTTGATGAACGTTTGAAGCTTCGACGGATCATTCTTCGCGCCGACAAACTCTTTCGCCAATCGCCCCCATGACGCATTCGGTAGTAGGGAAATCAGGGCGTTCATCCGAAACCCTGCATGGTCCTTGACTTCCGGCTTCAATGCCCGCCAGCGACCATTCGCAACCATGCCGGGCTTGTGGCGCTCATCGATAACCGAGCCGCACTCCCGGCAAACATAATAGGCTTTCTCCGGCTCACCTTCCGGCCACTGAATGTCTGACCACTGGATCTCGTGGAAGTGTCCGCACTCAGGGCAAGGCACCTCATAAATTCGCTTGTCCGACTGCTCATAGGATTGCAGCACATGGCTGGTTTCCTCATAAACCGGTGTCGACCCCATTACGATCTTGCGATCCGCAAACGACAGGGTGCGGCGCTCGGCGAGCAGGATCGGCGACCCTTCCTTGGTCGCCGACATGCCGTCTGCCTCATCGATAAACAGGATGCGAACATTATGGCGGCGCAAGTTGCGCGGTGCCTTTGCCGCAATGACTTTCAGAAACCCGCCCGGAAAGCGCCGGGAAAGCAGAGTGTTTCTGCCGCCTTCATCAACATCGCCGGTCAACAATCCGTTGAGCGCTGGCGAGGCATCAAAGATCGGCTCGACATCCGAAACCATATAGTCGCGGCAGTCGGCCTCAGTCGGCAGGAGCGAAAGGATTGGTGACGGATCGTTCGAACAGAAACTGGCCATCGCGCTTGTCAGAAGCGTCGTGAAGCCGACTCGCACCGGCTTCACCAGCGTGACACGCTCAAGCGCGCTGTCGCCGATAGCGTCTGCAATCTCGCGCTGCGGCGGCCAGAGCCTCACCCGACCCGTCAGGGACGATACACCCTCCGGGAGATAAACTGTCTGCTCAATCCAATCCGAGAGCTTCAGTTTCGGTGGCGGCGTCAGGGCTTCCCACACCGCCCGCCGCAAGATCGCCAGAGCCGTCGTCATCGTCCTTTTCACCAAGCTCTGTAAGTGCCGTGCGAATTTCCTCGTCGATCAGGTCGACATCGAAAGTGGTTAGGTGGGGCAGCATCTGGCGGCATCTGGATGGAACCGCCATCATCACGTTTCGGACCCGTCGAGCTATCGAAACCCATTCGTTGCGAACCTCGGCAATAGGGACCAGTTCCTTGCGCATTGCAGCATTGCGCAATGCTGCCTGGTCGGCCTGCTCTCGCGCCAGTCTGGCGCGTTCTGTTGCGAGCGTATCGACATTGTCACCGCCTCGCCCTGCCGCGATCCCGCGCAGGTGCTCGCAATAGAGCTGGACGGACTTGCGCAGGTCGAAGCGATTCCGACCTGTCTTCACGATGATTCCACGCTCGACGTAATCGGATATTGCCCGCTTCGATACGCCCAGGATCTCTGCGAGATCCGCCGCTGTTATCTCGGCATCGTTTTCAGGCTGTTCGTCATCCTCAACAGGCTCTTGCGCCGGCAAAAGCGGCTGCGCGGCCTGATCGACGTGCTTCTTGTGCGATTTGGCAGCAAAGCTGGGGCTGACATTGAACTTTTCCGCTGCCTGCCGGACGGTATGGCCATCCTCAATGAAGGCTATGACCTGCTGGCGCAGCTCGTCTGAATACCCTTTGGCCATGTGATTCCGATTCCATTCAAAGGGCGGTGGAATCCCCCTGTAAAAATTCGCAGAGACCGAAATCCCGCAGTCGCGCTCACCCGCTTCGGTGACAGACCCGGAAAAGGACCCAATGGAGGGGGTGGGGTCGGGGTCGGTCGGTGCACTCGCCCCTCGACATGCCTACCTGTCGGGTCACTCGACCCAACGAATTGTCGCGCTTCTAGCCTCCTGTGGGAGCGCCGTGCGCGCTGGCTTCTCGCTCGCCTCCATGTCCGACACCAGAAAACGGAACATGGTCACGGCTCTGGCCGACCCAGAGCATGGTAGCGGTTCAAGGCAGTAGCTTCTTGAGCGCAGCGTCGACACGCTGTTGCAGCAAAGGTGCTGCTGTTCTCTCAAACGCCGATCTGGTTGCACCCTTGGTCATTTCCATGGGGATGAAAACGCCTGATCGGGTGTAGGTGATCTTGGTTCCAGACTTGTTCAGCCTATGGAAAGCATGACCGTAAAACTTTGGAACGTTGACGCGACCGGGAAAGCGTCCGCCTTTCAGAAATGATCCCGCGAACAACTTGCGCTGCCCGAATGGCTTTGCGGAAACGCCTGCGCGTAACTCGCGAGGCGAAAGATATTTCAGACGAATATCGCCGCCTCGCGTCACCATTTCGTAGGAAAGCTTGCCCGGTCGAGCAACGCCCGGATCCCCGACCGCTTTGACGATAGTCTTGCGAGCCAGTCCCGTTTGCTTGGTCAGGTTTCGAATAACCTGTGTCTTTGCCCGGTTGCCCACCTGATTGACGATACGCGGTAGCACCGTCGGAAAGCGCGAATTGAGAACCGCTATCCTCGACCCGAACAACGAGAGGTGCTTGTCAGCCCAGTGAGCCGTGATCGTAGCCATGATCGCAATTCCACGTCACTTGCAGGCGCTGCTGCTGAAATAGTCATCCATCGTGCAGAAATGCTTTGCGCATCCACTCAGTGCGAAGCCGACCAGCAGCAGTGCGATCAGGACAAACAGTCGATTGTCGATGGATCTGATCATTGGACCGGCCTTTCAACAAAACCGTTTATCCTTAGCACAAACGAAAAGAGCGCCAACAGGCGCTCATCGTTCGGTGAAGTCTGGACATAGCTTACGCACTGACCCTGAATCGATGTCTGCCATTCTGGCAGTCAGGGCGGGGTCCGAGCGCGACCACCTCAGGAACTAGTCCCCACGTTTTACCGTGTATCGAGGTTCACTATTCATACCGGATCATCCCGTGAGCAGATTACGCTCACAAAGGTTCGAGAATTGCAATAGGCACAGTCATAGCCACTGGCCTGCCCATAATCGAAACCTCAATCACAACCAGACCATTGCCCTTTGTTCCACCCGAAACCAGTTCTGCACGGCAACCAGCAAAAGGACCGTCGGCAACACGTGCCCATTTCACCCCGATAAACTTCCGGTGAAAATGCTCGTAATCATATTTACCATCTTCGGCTTTCGCTTTGAAAAGATATACCTTTTCGGCACTGACCAGAAATGGCGCTTCATATCCACCAAGGATCGAAACGACGTGATCGAAACTCAAAAGACCGGCAAGGCATTCGTTCAAAACTGCACAGCGTACCAGCACGTAACCATTCATGACGGGCTGCTGTTTTGCCGGAAGGACTCGATGCTGTCGACGAACCACAGGCCCCATTTTCATGGGGACAAGTACTTCGATATTTTCTTTTTCGAGCGCTTCCCGCACCGAAAGTTCGCGTCCTGACACCACCTGTAGCACCAGCCAAGGAGAATCATCGCCCACGCGATTCGCAGCCGCCGCCCTCATTCGAGCGACCCTGCGGCGCTCTGCGAGCACTTTGTCGATAGCGCAAGCCTGCTCGAATGTCGGCTGTCTGGTGATAGCATCTGCAATCTGCTTTGCGTCAATTGCCATCATTTTCACCCAATCCCCTCAGTGCGATTTCGAAACCGTTCAAACCCTCCGGCCCACCAGCCGGGAAATATGCCCACTCGGCGCTGCCGGGATCTGGGAACCATGGCCAACCCTGCTGGCTGTGGAAATCGGCCCACGCCTTCCATTCGTCGCCGCCAACGCGAACCTGCACCAGCAAATCCTTGATCGCCTGCAGGCGAGCTGGAACAAGCGCACCGCGCCCACCGGCTGCACGCTCGAAAAGCTCATTCACTGCTGGAAAGCCCTGCTTGGCCTGCTTGTCGTGCAGCAGATATTCCTCGGAATAGCGCCCGCTCTCCACCAAGCCGCGTTCGATCTGAGTAAGGCCAACAACGCGGGTGGGACCGTTCAGCAAAAGCTCATAGACCCTTGCACCCCACATCTTGCCCAAAGGTGCTGCCTGCGCAGATCCGGTCTGCTCGACCGCCGCCTTGGCTGGCAGCTTTTCCCATCGTCTTTCGCGAAGATACACGGCATAGGAGCAAACCAGCTTCCGGCCCGTCGCCTTCGCAGCTTCGACGTAACGCGCAGCCTCGTCGACTGCCGCTTGACGTTCTTCTGGCGTCAGAGACAGCCAGACGCGGAAAGCCTCAGGCTCGCTATCGGATATCGCTGTAGGCCACCCATGGAAACCACGCTTGAACGAACGCTCGACAGATTTCCGGTTTTCCCCTCCATCGTCCTCGCTCTCGCGCCCTCTCTCAGATCTACAATCAGTTTTTTCTAGATTATCAGTTATTACTAGGGGGGGATTTACCGTCGCCGGTTTTTCCGTTGACGGATTTACCGTCGACGGATTTTCAGTCTGCGGTAAAGATGCAACACTTTCAACCGTTTCGGTTGGAAACGGCTCGTCATAAATGACCAATGACAGAGCGCTGAAACGGCCACTGTCGCGCGCCTGCTCTTTCTGGGCATAACCAAGTTCGACAAGCTCAGCAATCATACGGCGGGCCTTGTCGCGCCCGCAATTGCCCTTGTTGATGATGTCGCGCAACACCACTGTCCAGTTGTCCGGCTTCGACAACAGGTAACCAAGAAGCCAGCGCGCCTCCATGGATAGGCGCGTCTCTTCAAAGACATGGTTGGGGATCGCCGCATAGCGAGCGTTGCGCACGCCGCGTCGAATGGTAGGTTCTTCAGCCATTATTCTGCGGCCTCCAGATATTGAGCGGCGGGAAGTCCGCCCCATTGATCAGCCATTGCGGCTGCTATGCCTGTGAAAAACCGGCTGCGCTCGCGCCAACGGTCAGGACCTGGCGGCATACGATGCACGCGCGCCTCCCTGCCCTCGACGATGTCGGTCGCTGTCAACGGCGGAAGGTTACGCAGCCAGAAGCAGGTGCGCTTGACCTCACCATGGCCAAATTGCCAAGGCTGGACACTTTGGGCGGGCGGCGCATAGTTTGTGATGCGCGCCTTGGCATGCTTGTGCATGACAGGGTTTTCGACACACACCCGATGAATGGGTGCGTTCCAGAACGTCGAAAACAGTTCCGCCGCTTCATCCAGTTCGCGCCAGATCTGTTCGACCGTCTTGCCACGCGGGGGCACCGTCAGCCAGCGAACGCCGGAATTGCAAAGCCGCGTGCATGGCGGATGCGCAACAATCAACAGATCCCAGCCATCATGGAGCAGATCCCGCGCATCGCCGACAATATGCCGGTTTGTCCTGTCCTCAGCAGGTAGAAGATCGCACGACCATGCATCATGTCCCGCGTCGAGGAACGCATTGCGTACGGTGCCGGAAAACTCACAAGCTACGAGAACGCGCAACGGTTTTATCGTGTCCGAATTTGTCGTCATTGCCCCACCCTCAGCCACGCCTCAAAATCGGCGCGCAAATCGCTCCACCGATCCGCTGCGGCGGCATCGCTATTCAGTTCTTTTCTTGATTTGATCCGCAGGACGGCGCGCAATGCATCTACGGCAGTATCAGCCGTCAAAGGCCCCTCAGCGCCGTGCCTTTCTTCCAGATATATCCGGAACGAAGCCTGATCACATTTCATGGCAGCTTCCGCCGCGAAGTCCTTCGAAACACGCCGCTTTTGCTGAACCGGCGCGGCCTTACGTGATGCCGCGATTGCGCGGTCGACAAGCCCCAGCAAAAACCCGACCATATCCGGCGCGTTGACCAGAAAATCGATTTCATCCGGCGTTGCTACGGGATGTAAATTCGCGATTTCGATCAATTCGCCATTACGAGTTTTAGCTTCGACAAACGTCGTGTTGTCGACACAGCAAAGCTGCCAGCGCGCGCCGTCGAGCGCCTTAAACCGATCCCGAATCTTTCGGAGTTCTATAGCCTCTGCACTCATGGCGTTGCCTGACCCGCGATGAGCAGTAACTGCCCCTCGGCATGCTTGAGGGCTGCACCTTTCAGGCTTCCCCTGTGGCGGGTCTGATGCATGGCAGCATAGAAACAAGCCAGGTATTCGGCCCCTGCCGAGAAGCCGTGCCGTTCACACGAACTTTCCAGAACCGATCTGTATTTCAACATAATGGCTATCGGGCAGAGCAAAAGGATCTCTGCGCGCTCGGCGTCTGTGCCAGCATCGTGCATTGCGCGCAGAATGGGTAACATCGTGTCACTCATGCTGCCTCGCCAAACGGTACAATGATTGCTGGATCAGCTTCGATGCAAGCACGGGCGCGCAGCGACCAGCAAATTCCACGCGTAATGTCTCGCCCGGTGGCGAGCCAGCGCAGCGAATTAATCATGCTCGCGTTCGTGGGGCGCTTTCCGGTCGGAATTGACAGCAGGTTG
>Ga0180221_1000353_pt1 | contig 45219 bp, 49 predicted proteins | sample eDN5th37CKraftMG_FD_151339 | JGI IMG/M metagenome (GOLD analysis project Ga0180221, IMG submission 151339) | Enriched Miracle-Growth compost microbial communities from Emeryville, California, USA - eDNA 5th pass 37_C Kraft MG (version 2) (version 2) ...
CACGAGCGCCAGCTGTTCGCCTACGAGATCGTGTTCCAGCCCGACGCCGGCGACGAGCAGGCGCTGATGCAGCGCGTGCTGTCCACCATCACCGACGGCGCGCTGACCCGCCTGGTGCGCGGCAGCCGCACCTTCCTCACCCTCTCGCGCGAGCTGCTGCTGGAGCAGACCGACGTGCTGATGCACCAGCCGCGCTTCGGCGTGGTGGTCCGCCCCGAGGCCGCCGACGACGCGCCGCTGATGGAGCGTCTGCGCCAGATGGCCCAGCGCGGCTGCCTGCTGCTGCTCGACGCCGGCGACGCGCCGCTGCAGGGCAGCGCGCGCATCGAGGCGATGCTGCAGATGGTGCAGTTCGTGCGCCTGGACGCCAGCCGCCTGTCGCCCGACGAGCTGCGCGAGCGCAGCGAGCGCCTGCACGAGCGCGGCATCTGGGTGATCGCCGGCCAGGTCGACGACCACCCCACCTACCAGCGCTGCCTGGCGCTGCCGTTGCACGCCATCCAGGGCCGCTACCTGTTCCTGCCCGACCAGGTCGAGGTGCCGGTGCTGTCGGCCAACCGGCTGAGCATCCTGCGCCTGATGCGCGCGCTGGGCGAGAACAACCCCGGGCCGGTCGAGCTGGGCGAGATCATCCGCAACGACGCGGTGCTGAGCTACAAGCTGCTGTCCTGCGTGAACTCGGCCTACTTCGGCCTGCCGCGGCAGCTCAAGTCGGTGCAGCAGGCGGCGATCTTCTTCGGCGTCACCCGCATGCGCAACTGGATCTACACCATGGCGCTGGGCGGCATGGACGACCGCCCGCCGGAGCTGCTGCGCGCCGCGCTGATCCGCGCGCACATGTGCGAGCAGCTGGCCGAGGCCGACGGCATGCCGCGCGACCGCCGCGAGCTGGCCTTCACCGCCGGCCTGTTCTCGCTGCTGGACACGCTGATGTGCGCGCCGATGGAGTTCGTGCTGGAGCACCTGCCGCTGATGCCGGAGATCCGCGAGGCGCTGGTGGAGAAGCGCGGCCCCTACGCCGCGCTGCTGGAGCAGATCAACGCCTGGGAGAGCGGCACGCTCGGCGGCCAGCCCCCGCAGCGCATCCAGCGCCTGGCCGGCATCTACCTGGAAGCGACCCAGTGGGCCGACCAGGTCTACGCCCACGCCGACCCGACGCCGAACTGACCGCCGGCCGCGCCGCCTCAGCCGGCGCGGCGCACCCGCCAGGCCGCCACGGCCGCGCCCAGCACGGCCAGCCCCAGCCAGGCCAGCATCAACTGCAGGTCGTGGCCCAGCCACAGCACCGCGGCGATCGCGCCGACCAGGCCCGCGCCCATCGCCAGCGCCAGCAGGCCGTCGGCGCGACGGCGCTGGCCGAGCAGCAGCAGCAGGCTGCCCGCCGCCGCCAGCAGCACGGCGAGGATGCGCCGCGACGTCACGAATTCCGGCGGCGTGGGCACGTCCGGCAGCACGTCGACCAGCGCGCGCTCGCCCACCTGCACGTCGTAGCCCTTGCCGTCCGGCGCGTCGGCGGCCGGCGCCAGCGTGTCGCCGTCCGGACGCGCGAACACCGTCACCACCTGCGCCGGCACCGCCTCCCAGCTCACCCGCAGGTCGCCCAGCTTCGGGTCGCGCGGGTTGGCGCTGGTCACCAGGTAGTCGCCGGCGCGGCTGAAGCTGGCGGCGAGGTTGGGCGGCAGCTGCGCCGCCGCCGGCGACACCGTCTCGCTGCCGGGCAGTGCCCTGACCAGCGCCGGGTCCAGGCGGAAGCCGCCCACGCGCACCTCGCCGGCCTCGAAGCGGGCGCCCTGGATCGGGAACGGGCCGGGATTGACGTGGCCGGGCGGATGGCGGAAGTCGGTGGCGTCGATCGGATGGTCGACCCAGTCGAGCTCGTAGTGCACGTCGCCGCCGATGTTCACCTCGCGCCACTGGAACATCTCCACCCGGCGCACCAGCACCGGCACCGCCGCCTGCAGGCCGAACTGCGCGTCGCGCGGCGGCCGCGCCACCTGCAGCGGCCCGGCCACGCGCACCATCCGCCCGCGCAGGTCCGCGGTGGGCGAGGCGTCGTCGGCGTCGACCACCTGGCCGCCGTGGCGCTCGGCGGCGACGCGGTGGAGCAGCAGGCCGCGCTCGGTCAGCGCGCCCAGCCCCGCGCCGGCCAGCAGCAGCAGCGCGCCGGCCAGCCGCAGGGTCAGCCCGCCCACCGCCGCCCCCCGGCTCATCCGGCCTCCGCCAGGGTTTCGCCGGCCAGCGCGCCGCGCTCGTCGGCGGTGCCGTAGCGGCCGCGCGCGTCGCGCACCGGCCGCGCCAGCGCGCACTCGTGGTCGTGGGTGAAGAACAGCCGCACGCCGCGCGCCAGCTTGTCGTCCAGGAAGGCGCGCTTCTCCTCGATCAGCGCCTCGGGGTAGCGGTCGTAGCCCATGGTGATCGGCAGGTGCACCCAGGGACGGCCGGGGATCAGGTCGGCGCAGAACACCACGCCGCCCACCTCGGCCAGCATCAGCCCCGGCGTATGGCCGTCCGAATAGTGGAAGCGCACCGCCCCGCCCAGGGTGGCCGAGTGCGCGCCCTCGACCAGCTCCAGCCGCCCGCTGGCTTCCAGCAGCGCCGGCAGCTCGGGGATGAACGAGGCGCGGTCGCGCGGGTGCGGGTCGAGCGCGCGCCGCCAGTGCGCCGCGCCGACCAGGTAGCGCGCGTTGGGGAACAGCAGCCGCGGCGGCCGGCCCTCCTCCCATGCGGCGAGCAGGCCGCCGGCGTGGTCGAAGTGCAGGTGCGAGAGCACCACCGCGTCGATGTCCTCGTGCGCGAGGCCCGCCGCGGCGAGCGAGCCGAGCAGCACGTGGCGCTCCTCCACCACGCCGTAGCGCTCGCGCAGCGCCGGCTCGAAGAACGCGCCGATGCCGGTCTCGAACAGCACGTTGCGGCCGTCCAGGTCCTTCACCAGCAGGCAGCGGCAGGCCAGCGGGATGCGGTTCTGCTCGTCCGGCGCGATCCAGCGCGACCACAGCGCCTTCGGCGCGTTGCCGAACATCGCCCCGCCGTCGAGCTTCTGCGAATTGCCGGGCAGCGACCAGAACTCCATCTCAGCCCTCCGCCGCCGGGCAGGCGTGCGGCGGCGCGGGGCGCCGCGCGCCGCTCACGGCCGGGGCGCCGCCGGCCTTCCATCCGTTGCCGGGAATCGCTCGGAATGCCATCGCCTCACTGCACCTTGCCCAGCCCCGACGGCCGGCGCGGGTCGCTGGCCGCCTCGAGCGTGTTGCTGCGGTGGTCCCAGGTGACCACGTTCATGTAGCCCCAGGACTCGCGCGGATGCAACTGGTAGCCCATGCGCTTCAGCGCGTCGCCGGTGGCGGCGTCGAAGGTGCCCTCCTCCACGTCCACCCGGTCGGGCAGGAACTGGTGGTGGAAGCGCTTGTGCGCGGCGATCTGCGCGGCGCTCTCGCCGTCGACGAAGGCGAGGATGCCCTCCAGCACCTGGGTGATGATGGTGGAGCCGCCGGGCGAGCCGATCACCGCGCTGCGGTCCTTGCCCAGCACCAGGCTGGGCGACATCGAGGACAGCATGCGCTTGCCCGGCGCCGGCGCGTTGGCGGCGTTGCCGAGCAGGCCGTAGACGTTGGGCGCGTCCGGCACCAGCGCGAAGTCGTCCATCTCGTCGTTGAGCAGCACGCCGGTGTCGCCGGCGACGAAGGTGGAGCCCAGCGTGTAGTTCACCGTCGCGGTCACCGCGATCATGTTGCCGTCCCGGTCGACGATCGAGAAATGCGTGGTGTGCATGCCCGGGTCGCGCGCCGCGGCGGACGGCAGCATGGACGACGGCGTGGCCTTGTCCGGCAGGATGCTCTGGCGCAGGCCGGCGGCGTAGTACGGCGACAGCAGCATGTCCAGCGGCATCTTCACGAAGTCCGGGTCGCCCAGGTAGTCGTTGTGGTCGCGGAACGCGCGGCGCATCGCCTCGATGACGTAGTGCGCGCGGTGCGCCGCGTCCATCCGGGCGAGGTCGAAGCCGGACAGGATGTTGAGGATCTCGGCGATCGCCACGCCGCCGGAGGACGGCGGCGGCGCGGTGACGATGCGGTAGCCGCGGTAGTCCACCGCGATCGGCTGGCGCTCCTTCACCTGGTAGCGCGCCAGGTCGTCCAGCGTCCAGCGGCCGCCGGCGGCGCGCACCGCGTCCACCAGCTCGCGCGCGACCTCGCCGCGGTAGAAGCCGTCGCGGCCGTGCTCGGCCAGCAGCTCGAGCGTGCGCGCCTGGCCGGGATCGCGCCACGCCGCGCCCTCGGCCGGCGGCCTGCCGCCCGGCAGGTACTTGGCCACCGAGGCGGGCCAGCGCCGCAGGTCCTTCTCGCGCTCGGCGACCGCGTCGCGCAGGCGCACGTCGGGCTGGAAGCCGTCGCGGGCAGTGCGGATCGCCGGCGCCAGCGAGGCCTTCAGCGGCAGCCTGCCGTAGTGCCCGGCCAGCCAGGCCAGGCCGGCCGGCTCGCCGGGGATGCCGGCCGAGAGCGGGCCGTTGAGCGCGCTGTCGCGGTCGGGCGTGCCGTCGGGCTTGAGGTAGTCCTTCGGGTCCACCGCCGCCGGCGCGGTCTCGCGCGCGTCGATGAACACCTCGCGGCCGTCGCCGGCGCGGCGCAGCACCGCCATGAAGCCGCCGCCGATGCCGGAGCTTTCCGGTTCCACCACCGACAGCGTGGAGGCCACCGCGACCGCGGCGTCGAAGGCGTTGCCGCCCTTGGCGAGCACTTCCAGGCCGGCGTTGGTGGCGACGAAGTTGGCGCTGGCCACCGCGTCGTGGCCCGGCTTCTGCGCGGGCGACGCAACGGCCGCGGCGGCGCTCCCCCGCGGCGCGCCGTCCGCCCACGCGGCGGGGGCGACCAGCAGCAGGCCCAACAGCAGTGCGCGCCAGCGCAGGCGCCGGAAAGGGTTCATGCGGACGACTCCTTCGCCATCAGCTGGCGGTATTTCAGCTCGAGCTGCGTGCGGCTCTCGGCGTGCGCCGGGTCGGGCACGATGCACTCCACCGGGCAGACCGCCACGCACTGCGGCTCGTCGAAGTGGCCGACGCACTCGGTGCACAGCGCCGGGTCGATCACGTAGTACTCCTCGCCCAGCGAGATGGCCTTGTTCGGGCAAGCCGGTTCGCAGACGTCGCAATTGACGCAGGTGTCGAGGATCTTCAGGGACATGGGGGCGATAGTACACGCTGGGCCCGGCGGCCCGGGGAGGGCCGCCGGCCCGCGCCGCGGCCGCGCGCGCCGGCCGCGCGGGTCTTAGAGCCTGTTCACGATCTCCAAGTATCCCCCTGGAACGTCATCCCAGCGAAAGCTGGGGTCCAGCGTCGTTGACTTTTCGAGGGAACGTCACTGGATGACCAGCCCTCCGGCTGTTGAAAAACGCCTCCTGCTTTCGCAGGAATGACGCAGAGGACGGTGAGAGGCAATAGCCGGACCGACGATAGAACGCGAACAGGGTCTTACCAGGCGACGTAGCGGACCTGCGCGCCGGTCGGCTGCAGCACCGCGGCCACGCGGTCCTTGTCGGCGGCGTCGCCGATCACCACCACGATCACGTCCTTGAACGAGCCGGGCTTGGCGTCCTTGAACGCGGCGGTGACGAAGTCGGCGGTCTTGGCCGAGTTCGGGCCGCCGAAGGCGAGCAGGTTGCCCGGGGTCACGGTGCGCGCCACGATGTCCTGCACCTGCTGCAGCTGGCGGTCGTACTGCGCCTTGGCCTCGTCGTCGTCGCCCGCCGGCACCAGGTAGGCGTATGGCCGGTCGGCGGTCATGCCCTGCATGTTCTGCTGCACGGTCTGGCCGAGGTAGGCGCCCCAGGCCTTGCTGTCGTTCGGGTCGGTCGGCTTGGTCGCCTTCTGGGTCTGCGCGGCGGCCTGCTGGTCGCCGTTGTCCTGCTTGTGGCAGGCGGTCAGCAGCAGCGCGCCGGAGAGCGCGAGCGTGGCGGCAAGGATGAACTTACGCATGGTGGTCACCTTTCAGTCTGGTTGTTGCGCCAGCGCTGGCGCATGGCCTGTTGTACCGCCGGATGCACGAAACCGGAAATGTCGCCGCCGAGGCGGCCGACCTCGCGCACCAGGGTGGATGAAATGAAGCTGTACTGCTCGGCCGGCGTGAGGAACAGCGTCTCGGCCTGCGGGATCAGGTGCCGGTTCATGCTGGCCAGCTGGAACTCGTACTCGAAGTCCGACACCGCGCGCAGGCCGCGGATGATCACGCCGGCGCCGGTCTCGGCCACGAAGGTGGCGAGCAGGCTGTCGAAGCCGCGCACCTCCACGTTGGGCAGGTCCGCCAGCGCCAGCCGCGCCAGCGCGATGCGCTCGCTCAGGCTGAAGCCGGGCCCCTTGCCCTTGTTCGGGCTCTCGGCCACCGCGACGATGATGCGGTCGAACAGCGGCGCGGCACGGCTGACCAGGTCGGTGTGGCCGTTGGTGATCGGATCGAACGTGCCCGGGTAGACGGCGAGGCGCTTGTTGATCGGCGGATGGCTCACGGGGCGGGCGCAGCTCGGAGAGGATCGGCCTAGCTTAACGGAAGCCCCGGGGAGCGGCGATAGAGCGCGTAGCGCACCTCGCCGGCGCGGCCCTCGCGGTGCAACAGCCAGTTCGCCGGCAGCGCGGGCACGCGCTCGCGCGGCGACTCCACGTAGATCCGCGCCTGCGGCGCCAGCCAGCCGCCCCGCTCCAGCCGCGCGGCCAGCGGCTCCCACAGCTCCAGCGCGAACGGCGGGTCGAGGAAGACCAGCCCGAACGGCCGCGGCGCGCCGTCCAGGAAGCGACCGGCGTCCATGCCCGCGACCTGCGCCGGCACCTTCAGCCGCGCCAGGTTGGCGCGCAGCGCCTGCGCCGCGAGCGCGTCCGGCTCGACGAACTGCACCTCGGCCGCGCCGCGCGAGAGCGCCTCGATGCCCAGCGCCCCCGTGCCCGCGCACAGGTCCAGCGCGCGGCTGCCCGCGAGGGTCGGCGCCAGCCAGTTGAACAGCGTCTCGCGCACGCGCTCGGGCGTGGGCCGCAGGCCCGGCAGGTCGGGCACGTCCAGCCGCGAGTTGCGCAGCGTGCCGCCGATGATGCGGATGCGCCCCGGCGCGCCCTTCATGCGCGGGCGTCCTCAGCTGGCGGTTCGGGAGGGGGTGGTAGCATGCGCGCCATTGTCTTTGAATCCCCCGCGCGATGCTCAAGTTCTGGAAGAAGAAGCCTGCCGAGACGGCGCCTCCCGCCCCCGCCGCCGGACAGCCCGCGACCGAGGTGGTGCACGACCTCGACGCCGCCGGGCTGGAGCGCGAGCCGCTGGGCGAGGCGCTGGCGGAGACCCCGGCCCCCGCCGACACCGCGGCGGAGCACGAGCGCTTCCGGGCGCCCCCGCCCGCCGAGCCCGCGCGGCGCGGCTGGCGCGAGCGGCTGTCCGGCAGCGCCTTCGCGCGCGGCCTGTCCGCGCTGTTCGTGCGCCACCCGAAGCTCGACGACGAGCTGCTGGACGAGCTGGAGACCACCCTGATCACCGCCGACGTGGGCGTGGAGGCCAGCACCGCGCTGGTCGAGGGCCTGCGCAAACGCATGCACAAGCGCGAGTTCGCCGACGCCGGCGCGCTGCTGGCCGCGCTGCGGCAGGAGCTGGTCGCGCAGCTCGGGCCGGTGCAGCGGCCGCTGGACATCAGCGGGCACAGGCCGTTCGTGGTGCTCACCGTGGGCATCAACGGCGTGGGCAAGACCACCACCATCGGCAAGCTGGCGCGCCGCTGGCGCGACGAGGGCCGGCAGGTGATCCTCGCCGCCGGCGACACCTTCCGCGCCGCCGCGGTGGAGCAGCTCAAGACCTGGGGCGCGCGCAACCAGGTGCCGGTGATCGCGCAGGGGCAGGACGCCGACGCCGCCAGCGTGATCTTCGACGCGCTGCAGGCCGCGCGCTCGCGCGGCGCCGACGTGCTGGTCGCCGACACCGCCGGCCGCCTGCACACCCAGGGCGGGCTGATGGACGAGCTGTCCAAGATCGCCCGCGTGCTGAAGAAGCTCGATCCCGAGGCGCCGCACGAGGTGCTGATGGTGATCGACGGCACCACCGGGCAGAACGCGGTGAGCCAGGTGCGCCAGTTCCGCCAGATCGTCGGCGTCACCGGCCTGGTCGTCACCAAGCTCGACGGCACCGCCAAGGGCGGCGTGGTGTTCGCGCTGGCGCGCGAGTTCGGCCTGCCGATCCGCTTCGTCGGCCTGGGCGAGCAGGCCACCGACCTGCGCGCGTTCGACGCCGAGGCCTACGTCGACGGCCTGCTGCCGGCCGGCCTGGGCGGCCATGACTGACCCGCGCGGGCCACGGCGATGGTGATGTCGCGTCGCCTGCGCCTGTCGCTGCTGGTGCTGGCCGGCGCGGCGCTGGCGGCCGTGCTGGCCGTGCTGGTCACGCTGTACGTGCTGCTGCAGCCGGAGCGCTTCACCGCGATGCTGCAGGCGCAGGCGCGCGGGGCCGGGCTGGAGCTGAGCCTCGCCAGTCCCGCCCGCCCCGGCCTGCTGCCCCGCCCCGGCCTGGAGCTGGAAGGGCTGACCCTGGCCGCCGACGGCGCCAGCGCCCCGATCCTGCTCGCCGCGCGCGGCCGCCTGGCGCTGCCCTGGCGCACCCTGTTCGGCGGCCCCGTCGCGATCACCCGGCTGGAGATCGATTCGCCGCGCGTGGACCTGGACGCCCTGCGCGCGTGGCTGGGCGCGCTGCCGCCGGCGCCCGCGCGCGCCACCGCCGTGCCGCGCATCGACGCCGGCGTGCGCATCAGCCACGGCAGCCTGGTCGAGGGCAACGAGGTGCTGCTGGACGAGCTGCAGCTGGACACCGGCAGCCTGCGTTCCGGCCGGCCCTTCCCGCTCAGCCTGTCCGCCCGCGACGCGGCCGGCGTGCCGCTGCGCGCCGAGCTCACCGCGGTGCCGCGCATCCACGGCGACGCCCTGCAGCTCGACGGCCTCGGCGTGCACCTGAGCCGTGGCGACGCGCTGACCCTGCAGCTGGCCGGCCAGGCGCACTGGCACGGCGCCGCGGACGCCGGCGCCAGCCTGCGGGGCCGCCTGCTGCGGCAGGGCAAGGCGCCGTACGACGTGACGCTCGCGCTGACCCCGGCCGACCAGCACGATCCGCTGCTGCTGGCGCTGAAGCTGGACGGCGCGGACAGCCACGTCGACCTGCGCCTGCCGCCGCTGGCGCTGGCCGACTGGTGGTCGCGGCTCAACCGCGCCGACGCGCCGCCCCTCGGCGTGCCGCCGCTGCAGGGCCACGTCGAGGCGGACCGGCTCGACGTCGGCCCGGTCACCGTCGAAGGCTTCTCGCTGCGGACGGACGACGCGCCCGCGCCCGCCGCCAGCGCCGCGCCGCCGGCCCCGTCCGCGCCGCACCCATGAGCGCCGGCTTCGCCGACCGCCTGCTGGCCTGGTACGACCGCCACGGCCGCCACGACCTGCCCTGGCAGCAGGCCAGCGCGCCCGGCAAGCGCGACGCCTACCGCGTGTGGCTGTCGGAGATCATGCTGCAGCAGACCCAGGTGGCCACGGTGCTCGGCTACTTCGAGCGCTTCGTCGCCGCGCTGCCCACCCTGCGCGCGCTCGCCGAGGCCGACGAGGACACCGTGCTCGCGCTGTGGTCGGGCCTGGGCTACTACCGCCGCGCGCGCTTCCTGCACCGCGCCGCGCAGCTGTGCGTGGAACATCATGGCGGCGAGCTGCCGCGCGACTTCGACGCGCTCGCCGCGCTGCCCGGCATCGGCCGCTCCACCGCCGGCGCGATCCTGGCGCAGGCGCACGGGCTGCGCTTCCCGATCCTGGACGGCAACGTCAAGCGCGTGCTGGCGCGCTACCACGGCATCCACGGCCACCCCGGCCAGGGCGCGGTGGAGAAGGAGCTGTGGCGCCGCGCCGACGCGCACACGCCGGCGACGCGCGTGGCCGACTACACGCAGGCGATCATGGACCTGGGCGCCACCGTGTGCGTGCGCTCGCGCCCGCTGTGCGGGGACTGCCCGCTGGCCGGCGACTGCGTGGCCCGCCGCGACGGGCTCACCGCCGTCCTGCCGACCGCCAGACCTACCAAGGCGCAGCCCACGCGCGGCACGGTGATGCTGGTGCTGCGCGACGACGCCGGCCGCGTGCTGCTGGAACGCCGCGGCCCGCAGGGCGTCTGGTCCGGGCTGTGGAGCCTGCCGGAAGCCGCCGACCACGAGGAAGCCTGGCGCGTCGCGCAGCGCCATGCGCGGCTCGACGACGCGCAGCCGCTCGCGCCGTTCGTGCACGTGTTCAGCCACTACCGCCTGCAGGTCGAGCCGCTGCTGTTCGACCGGGCGACGGCCCGGCGCGGCATCGCCGATAATCCCGACCTGCGCTGGTGCGACGCGGCCGACCTCGCCGCGCTCGGCCTGCCGGCGCCGGTGCGCAGCCTGCTGCTCGCCCTCGACGGGCCACGGCAGCAGGGCCTGCCGCTGGCCCCGGCCACCGCGCGATCCCGCAGAACCCCGTCAAGGAAACAGGCATGAGCCGTACCGTCCACTGCGCCAAGCTCGGCATCGACGCCGAGGGCCTCGACTTCGCGCCCTGGCCCGGCCCGCTCGGCCAGCGCATCTACGCGGAGATTTCCAAGCCCGCCTGGCAGCAGTGGCTGGCGCACCAGACGATGCTGATCAACGAGTACCGGCTCAACCCGCTCGACCCCAAGGCGCGCCAGTTCCTCGCCGGCGAGATGGAGAAGTTCCTGTTCGGCGGCGGCCAGACCGAGCGTCCGGCAGGCTACGTCGACCCCGACGAAGCTTGACGAAGCGCCGTGCATCCGATTTAATGCGCGGCTCCGCAGCACCCTGGCCGGGTAGCTCAGTTGGTAGAGCAGGGGATTGAAAATCCCCGTGTCGGCGGTTCGATTCCGTCCCCGGCCACCATTGATTTCAACGACTTAGCCCATCCATCACTGGATGGTTTTTTTGTTGGGTAATTCCTAAGCAACCCGGACCAAATCTGAGAGGATTTGGTTATGAAACGATGCCCGGAGTGCGGTGGTAGCCGGCCTTATCGGTTGAGCGATGGGCGGCTCAAATGTCGGTCATGCGGCCATCGCTTCAGTTGGATGTCGGTGTGGGATTCGACCCGGTTGCCGGCGGCCGTCAAACGTCGGCTGCTGGACCTGTTTGTGCTGGGTGTGCCGTCGTATCGGCAACGGTTTGGGAGCGCGACGAGCGCGGTCTCCCGCGAACGGTTCTATCGGCTGCTGCGCGCCTGTTGTGCGTGGGAGGAGTAGCTTCGCGGCCCGTTCGAAGGGGCGATCGAATGCGACGAAACCACGTTTGGCGGGGCCCGTCATGGCAACCGCGGCTGGGGCGCCGCCGGCAAGGTGATCGTCTTCGGGTTGGTCAAACGCAACGGCCGGGTGAAGGCGATGCCGATTCCCGCCCATGACCGCGCCTCGGTCATGCAGCACATCCAGGCGCACACCCGTGAGGGCGCGCTGTACTACCCCGATGAGTGGCAGGCCTATGCCACCTTGAAGCTCCGCGGTGACCACGTATTGATTCGCAAGGAGAAAGGCAAGCCGGTCGGGCGTGACCACCTCAACGGCATCGAGGGCTTCTGGAGCTACGCCAAAAACTGGCTATATCCCTACCGCGGCGTACCCCAGACTTACTTCCGTCTCTACCTGGCCGAAGTCTGCTACCGTTTCAATCACCGCGGAGAAGACCTTAAACCACTGTTTTTAAGGCTTCTTCGGCAGATTTCGATCCAGGAATTGCGACCCATTTTGGTCCGGAAAGCTTAGGAATTACCTTTTGTTGTGCGCGTCCTATTGGCAGCACAGTGGGAACGCCTGCCAACATCGTTTGAACATAAAGCTCAACCAATGGTTGAAACCAAACTTCGAACCCCATGCGATGGGTAGTACATCCCCGACGGTTTCGGTCGTCGGGCCGCACGCCACCTCTCGAGGTGGCGTTGCCTTTTCCAGGGAATGGAAATGCGCACAGCCATCCATGTGGACGGCTTCAACTTGTTCCACTCCCTGCTCGAAGGGAGGAAGGGCAAGAAGTGGCTTGATCTGAAAGCAATGGCGCCAGGCGCATTGCAGCCTCACGACGAAATATGCCTCGTGCGCTAAGGCAGCAGCAGATGATGGCAGCGCAGATAGTCGGCTTGTGTCTCGAACTCGGGCGGTTCGTCAGAATCACCGCACCATGCCGGGATGCGGCCTGCGCGACAAGCTGCCGCCAGGCGGCTGGAACAGCGCCGGCTCCGGCGATCGGAGCCCCCCCCTTCCGCGTTTAGCGACCTCCGCACGGAAATCATCTTGGGCGGTGCTACATTGGACGGGCTCATCCCAGAGCTCAAGCCACTTTCGAGGGGAAAGGCTTATGTTCAAACGCATTCTGTGGCGCTCCGCACTGACGGGGCTGATCGCGATGGCGTGCTCCCTGCCCGCGCTGGCGGACCAACCCCCGGCCAACGACCTGGGCAAGTCCTGGCCGAACGCGCCGGACGTCAGCGCAAGCCCGCACTGGCATGTCTACGTGTTCGTCCGCGACGGCGTCCGCTACATCCAGATCAACGACACGAACGGCAACGTGCGCGGCGCCTTCGCCACGGCCAACGGCGTCTACCTGGTGCTGCCGATGGGGCGCGACGCCCAGCTGGTGACCACCCCGCAGGACGCACCGGCCACGCAGCCGGACGACGCCTCGCAGCAAGGCGAGACCGTCTACCAGGACAGCTCGGTGCAGGTGACGGCGACGCCGCTGGTCAGTGGCGCGGTCATGCTCAACGCCGTGGCGACCGGCAATTGCGATCCGATCGAGTGCAATACGCACAAGCAGTGATTCAAGGAAAACCGGCATAAACGAACGGCGGCCGAGGCCGCCGTTCGTCTATGCGGAATCGGCCAGCAGTCATCCGGGATCGACCAGCAGAATGCTGATCCGCTGGCCATCGCGCAGCGGACGGGCATGCACCTTGCCCTCGAAGATCTCGGCGCGATCGCGGATCGCCTCCAGCCCCATGCCGCCGGTCGTGCGGGACAGGCGCGGCTGCAGCTCCTCCCAGCGTATCCGGCCCAGCCGCTCCACGTTGGCATGGCTGTCGATGCACAGGACCGCCCAGCAACGCCCGTTGGACACGCCGCAACGCACGCGGACGCGCAGCTCGCTGACGTTGCGCCTGGAACACAGGTAGGCGACCGCCTCGCACGCCAGCCGGTACAGCGCGATGAGCACGGTCGAGGACAGCCGTCCCAACCCGGAGCCGCGGAAGTCGCACCAGTAGGCGATGCCGGCCTCGCTCAGCATGCGCGCCATCGCGCCCTCGCGCAGCGCGCCGGGCAGGCCGCGCTCGCGCCACACCTGCGGGTACAGGCTGTCCGCCAGGCGGTACATCTGCTCCTGCGCCACCACCGCCTGCCGGTGGTAGTTGCGCTCGTCGGTACTGGGCAGCGAGTGCCGCAGCCGGGCCATCATCTGGCCGTAGGTCGACTGCACCGTCTCGCGGATCTGCTCCAGCGCGAAGGAGGTCTGCTGCAGCTGCAGCTCGTTGAGATGGACGTTCCGCTGCGCCAGCGCGAGCGCGAGGCGGGCATCCACGCGCTCCTGCCGCTCGCGCTGCAGCAGCGCGGCAATGCGCGCGCCCAGCAACAGCATGGTGGTGATGGTGAAGGCGATGAAGACCTGGCCCAGCAGCGTGCCGTGGTCGTACTTGGCGGGCATGGTCAGCACCACCGCGATGCTGGCCGCGGTGCCGCCCACCGCCGCGCCGCGCCAGCCATGGCGGAGTGCCAGCCCCGCCACCGGCAGGAACATCGCCATCCGCGCGACCTGCCGCATGTCCGCGGTCGCCACCAGCCCCAGCCAGACCAGCAGGGCCAGGCTCGGCAGGAGCAGCGAAACGCTCTCCAGGAACAGCCGGCTCTCGGACAGACGCGCCCACAACTGCCGCCACGGAGTGACGGCAAGCTCCTGGCGTACCAGCAAGGCCAGCGGCACCACGGTGAGCACACCCAGGTAATTGCCGAGGAACCAGCGGCTGGCAAGCACGGTATATGACAGCGGCGGATAACCTGCAGGAATCGGTGTCACTGCCATGGTCCCAAGGTTCATGGCCGTCCAGACGATGGACACCAGCAGGGCGCACAGCAACAGCACGCCCATATCTACGCCATCCTGGGCCGAGAACAGTGGAAGCCGCTCACGGCATACCCAGACCACCGGCATCGCCAAGCCGATCGGCGGCACCAGTATTAGCACCGACCACAGCCAGCCGAATTCCGGCAGGCAGTTCAGGCTGGTATAGCCCAGCGGAACCAGCTCTCCGGCCAGCAGGGCCGGCCAGTAGCGGTAAGGCACCAGCAGCAGCGCGCCCAGGCGCAGGCCGGCGAACAGAACCCAGTGGGAAAACGAAATTTCGCGGAGCAACGCGAAAGCGGCGGCATATGCCGCCGCAACGGCCAGATGCCGCAGCCAGACGCTACTCCCTGCCCCCTTGCGCATCTTCAGCTACCCCTCAATAGCCTGGATACCGCCCGACTCCCCGTCAGGCCACGACGCCGGCATGCGGAAACGCGCACCGCGCGGCAACTCCATCGATCCGATGGCGAAGTGCGGTCACCGCGCGGTGATCCGGGCACCGACGTCACGGCGCTTCTGCCTTCAAGCATACAACGACCCGAGCCATGGCTGGATGACGCATCCCGTGCCGCTCCTCGCAAAAAGCGATTACCGGCAAGAAGCCATGCGCGAATCGTGCCAAAGGGCCGGGTCCGGACGAATATTTTGGCCGCCGCAGGCCGGCGCGTCGCCGGAGGGCGGGTCAGGCGGCCTCGGGGGAATGGCGGTAGTGGGCCAGCTCGATCGTGGAATCCGGCCCGGGCAGCTCGACCGCCACGTGCCGGCCGGAGCGGTGGTGCTCGTCCCTGGCCAGCGTGCGGGCCAGCCGGATCGCCGGGGCCAGCTGCAGCTGGCTGAACAGCGTCACCTGGCCGATGCAGATGCACCACAGGCCCGCCTTGTCCTCGCGGAGGGAAAACACGATCTTCATGGACGCCACCTGCACGGCCGAAGCCCGCAGAGCATGCCGCGCCGGCCAGCCACGGCGTAGCGGCCGCGAACGCTTCCGCGTGTAGTCCTTTGCCCACAGGCGCGACCGCCTTCAGGCTTCCGCGGCGGGGCCGGCGAGCATCCCGTCCTGCCGGAGCCGGGCCAGCACGCCCTGCGCCACCTCGCGCATCTCCAGCACCACCTGGTCGGCGCCCTGCGCGCGCAGGTGCGCCAGCTCGTCCTGCGACCCGGTGCAGGCCAGGATCGGCAGCCGCGGCTGCGCGAGGCGCGCCACGCGCACCGTCTCGCCGGCCTCGAACACGTCCGGCATCGCCACCACCAGCGAGCGGGCCCGCTCCAGCCCGGCGCGCGCCAGCACCTCGTCCTGCGCGGCGTTGCCGGCGATCGTGGCCATGCCCGCCCCGCGCGCCGCGGCCGCGCGCTCCTCGTCGATCTCGATCACCAGCGCCTGCACGCCCGACTGGCGCAGGCCGGCGCAGACCAGCTGGCCGAGGCGGCCGTAGCCGGCCACGACCACGTGGTCGCGCAGCGCGGCGACGGCCGCCTCGGCCGCCGCCGCCTCCGGCGCGGCGACGGCCTGCGCCGCGCGCGCCTCCAGCCGGGGCTGCATGCGGTCGAGCCAGAGGAACAGCAGCGGGTTGAGCAGGATCGAGACGATCGCGGCGGCGAGCAGGATGTCCTGCGCCTGGCTGCTCACCAGGTTCTGCGCCACGCCCACGCCGATCAGGATGAAGGAGAACTCGCCGATCTGCGCCAGGCTGACCGCGATGGTCAGCGCCGTCAGCAACGGCCGCCGGAACGCCAGCACGATGCCCAGCGCCGCCAGCGACTTGCCGAGCAGGATGACCGCGAGCGCGGCCAGCACCGCCAGCGGCTGCTCCAGCAGCACGTGGTAGTTGAACAGCATGCCGATGGAGACGAAGAACAGCACCGCGAAGGCGTCGCGCAGCGGCAGCGTCTCCTCGGCGGCGTCGTGGGCGAGCTTGGACTCGCCCATCATCATGCCGGCGAAGAACGCGCCCAGCTCGAACGACACGCCGAACAGCCCGGCCGCGCCGAAGGCCACGCCCAGCGCGATCGCCAGCACCGCCAGGCGGAACAGCTCGCGCGAGCCGAAGCGCGCGACGCGGGCGAGGGTCCACGGGATCAGCCGCTTGCCGACCACCAGCATCAGCGCGACGAACAGCGCGACCTTGCCCAGGGTCAGCGCGACCGTGCCGGCGAGCGCGCCCGGCGACATCGCCTCGCCGCCCAGCGCGCGCCCCACCGCCGGCAGCAGCACCAGCGCCACCACCATCGCCAGGTCCTCGACGATCAGCCAGCCGACCGCGATGCGGCCGCGCTCGCTGTCCATCAGCCGGCGCTCCTCCAGCGCGCGCAGCAGCACCACCGTGCTGGCCACCGACAGCGCCAGGCCGAACACCAGGCCCTGCGCCAGCGGCCAGCCCAGCACCCAGCCGAGCAGCATGCCGAGCACGGTCGCCGCCGCCATCTGGCCGAGCGCGCCCGGGATCGCCACCGCCTTCACCGAGAGCAGGTCCTTCAGCGAGAAGTGCAGCCCCACGCCGAACATCAGCAGCACCACGCCGAGCTCGGCCAGCTGGTGCGCCAGGTGGCCATCGGCCACGTAGCCCGGCGTGAACGGCCCCACCACCACGCCGGCCAGCAGGTAGCCGGCCAGCGCGGGCAGCTTCAGCCGGTGCGCGACGGCGGCGAACACGAAGGCCAGCACGATGCCGCTGACGATGGTGGCGATGAGGGGAGCGTCGTGCATCGGCGTTCCTCGGGCGGAAGGCGGGCGGGCCGCGGGCGTGGTCCGGGTTCACTGCATCATGCCATCCGTTGTAGGGACGCGAAGGACCGCGCGCAAGCACCGGCCCGCGCGCGGAGGCTCAACCGGCGTTGAGCACCGCCAGGAAATCGCGCCCGTAGCGCTTGAGCTTGGCCTCGCCCACGCCGCTGACCTGGGCCAGTTCCTCCTCGTTGGCCGGCATCGCGCGCAGCATCGCCAGCAGGGTGGCATCGTGGAACACCACGTAGGGCGGCACGCCCTGCTGCTTGGCCAGCTGCGTGCGCAGGGCGCGCAGCGCGTCCCACAGCGGCTGCTCGTAGGCCTCGATGCCGAGGCTGGCGCCGGTGACCGGCTGGCTGTCGCGCCGCCTGCGCGCGGCGCGCACCGGGCGCGCGTCCTCGCGCAGATGCACGCGGCGCTCGCCCCTGAGCACCTCGCGGCTGGCCGCGGTGAGGCGCAGCGTGCCGTAGCCTTCCGCGTCCGCCTCCAGCAGGCCGGCGGCGAGCAGCTGGCGGAACACCGAGCGCCAGCCGCGCTCGTCCATGTCGGCGCCGATGCCGAAGGTGGAGAGCCTGTCGTGGCCGAGCTGGCCCATGCGCTCGTTGTCCACCCCGCGCAGGATGTCGATCACGTGGCCGGCGCCGAAGCGCTGGCCGCTGCGGTACACCGCCGACAGCGCCTTCTGCGCCGGCACGGTGGCGTCCCAGGTCCCGGGCGGCTCCACGCAGTTGTCGCAGCGCCCGCACGGGCCGCGGTAGTCCTCGCCGAAGGCGCCGAGCAGCAGCTCGCGCCGGCAGCGCGTGGTCTCGGCGTAGGCCAGCAGCGCCTCCAGCTTCTGCCGCTCGATGCGCTTGCGCTCGTCTGCCGACTCGGACTGGGCGATCATCTGGCTCATCGTCACCACGTCGGCCAGGCCGTAGATCATCCACGCCTCGGCCGGCAGGCCGTCGCGGCCGGCGCGGCCGGTCTCCTGGTAGTAGCCCTCCATCGAGCGCGGCAGGTCCAGGTGCGCCACGAAGCGCACGTCGGGCTTGTCGATGCCCATGCCGAAGGCCACCGTGGCCACCATCACCACGCCGTCCTCGCGCAGGAAGCGCTGCTGGTTGGCCGCGCGCGTGGCCGCGTCGAGTCCCGCGTGGTAGGGCAGCGCCTCGATGCCGGCCTCGGCCAGCCAGGCGGCGGTCTCGTCCACCTTCTTGCGGCTCAGCGCGTAGACGATGCCGGCGTCGCCGCGGTGGCCGTCGAGGAACTGCATCAGCTGCGTGCGCGGATTGTGCTTGAGCGCCACGCGGTAGCGGATGTTGGGCCGGTCGAAGCTGGACAGGAAGCGCCGCGCCTGCTGCAGCGCGAGCCGCTCGACGATCTCCTCGCGCGTGCGCGGGTCGGCGGTGGCGGTGAGCGCGATGCGCGGCACCTGCGGGAAGCGCTCGTGCAGCACGGTCAGCTCGCGGTACTCGGGGCGGAAGTCGTGCCCCCACTGCGACACGCAGTGCGCCTCGTCGATGGCGAACAGCGCCACCTCGATGCTTTCCAGCAACTGCAGGAAGCGCGCGGTGAGCAGCCGCTCCGGCGCCACGTAGAGCAGGTCCAGCTCGCCGGCCAGCAGGCGCCGCTCGACCTCGCGCTGGTCGTCCGCGCCCAGCGCGGAGTTGAGGTAGGCCGCGGCCACGCCGGCCTCGCGCAGCGCGTCCACCTGGTCCTGCATCAGCGCGATCAGCGGCGACACCACGATGCCGGTGCCGGGCCTGAGCAGCGCGGGGATCTGGTAGCACAACGACTTGCCGCCGCCGGTGGGCATCAGCACCAGCGCGTCGCCGCCCTGCGCGAGGTGCTCGACGACGGCCTGCTGCTGGCCGCGGAAGCTGGCGTAGCCGAAGACGCTGTGGAGGATGTCGAGGGGAGCGCGGGCGGGCATCGCGCACATGCTAGCAAACCGGCCCGGCGCTGCCGTCGGCGCGCGCCGCGGCGGCGCGCCGGAAAACCGCCGCGTCAGCCGCCGGGCAGGCCCCACAGCTCGCGGTCGAGGTCGGCGTCCATGCCGAAGCGCGACAGCGGCACGCGGCCGTTCCTCACCTCCACGCCCTCGGCGCGCAGGCGGCGGCACTGCTCGCGGAAACCGCGGCTGCCCGGCGGGAAGGCGACCTGCCCGCTGGAGCGCAGCACGCGGTACCAGGGCAGCTCCATGCCGTCGGGCACCTCGCCGAGCAGGCGCCCGACCAGCCGCGCCCGCCCCGGCAGGCCCGCGCGCGCGGCGATGGCGCCGTAGCTGGCCACGCGGCCGCGCGGGATCGCGGCGATCGCGGCATAGACGCGGGCATGGCTGTCCTGCATGGGCGTCCCTTGGGCGGTGCGGGGGCCGCAGGTTACCATCGCCTCGGCCCCGTCCAGGAAACCGCACCATGCGCCACTTCGAAGCCGTGCGTTCCCACGTCGGCAGCCGCCACCGGCTGCGCCAGAACGATCCCTACCTGATCAGCTTCGACCTCGCGCTGCCGAAGAGCCGCCACCAGGGCATCTACCTGGCCGAACTGGAGGACGAGGGCGGCCGCCGCTACCTGCGCCTGTCCACGCCGATCGGCCCGCTGGCCGGCACCGACCCCAAGCGCTGCCTGCGCTTCAACTGGGAGCAGCGCACCGGCTTCCTCGCGGTGGCGGACCTGGACGGCTCGCCCTACCTGCACCTGTGCGAGAACCGCCCCTACGAGCTGCTCGACGCCGACGAGCTGGACCGCCTGATCGCCGAGCTGGGCACGCTCGGCGACCAGCTCGAACAGGCGATCGCCCGCGAGGGCGACAGCTTCTGAAGGCTTCCCGCGGGCCGGCTTCGCCCGCCGCGCCGGGGCCGGCGCGCGCATCGCGGCCGGAGGCCGCTCCTACCGGGAGCCTCGCAAGCCTTGGGGGAGCGGCCTCCGGCCGCGATCAGCCTGACGCGAGGCCGCGCGCCGCCTCCACACCCGCCCGCGGTTCATCCCGCCGGCCTTCCTGGCGATCCTCCCCGGAAGCTTTTGAACAAACGCTCAGAAGAACCGCTGCGCCAGCCGCACGAAGGCGTAGGCCAGCAGCGCGGTGATCGGCAGGGTGAGGATCCACGCCCACACCATGCGCTCGACCACGGTCCAGCGGATCGCGTTCCAGCGCCTGGCCGCGCCCACGCCCATGATCGAGGCGGAGACGTTGTGCGTGGTCGACACCGGGATGCCGAAGGCCGAGGCGGTGAGGATCACCGCCGCCGAGCTGCCCTCCGCGGCGAAGCCGTTGATCGGGTGCAGCTTCACCATCTTGTGGCCGAGCGTCTTGATGATGCGCCAGCCGCCGCCGGCGGTGCCGCCGGCCATGGTCAGCGCGCACACCACCGCCACCCAGGAGGGCACGTCGAAGCCGCCCTCGGCGCTGCCGGCGATGCGCAGGAAGCCCAGCCAGGACGGCAGGCGGTCGAACTGCCCCGCCGCGGTGGCGCCGGCCAGCGCCAGCGCGATGATGCCCATGCTCTTCTGCGCGTCGTTCATGCCGTGCGCCAGGCCCATCGCGCTGGCCGAGGCGATCTGCGCCTTGCCGAAGAAGGCGTTGACGAACGGCGTGCGGCCGAAGCGGCGCAGCCAGCCCTTGCGGTCGGCCAGCCAGGCGAACAGCGCGTACAGGCCGCCCATCAGCAGGAAGCCGATCACGAAGCCCATCAGCGGCGACACCACCATCGGCACCACCACCTTCGGGATCACCCCGCTGCCCTGCCACCAGTGCGCGCCGCCCTGCGCCCAGATCACCGCGCCGAAGCGGTCGCCCGAGGCGGCGATCGCCGCGCCCACCAGCGCGCCGACCAGCGCGTGGCTGGAGCTGGACGGCAGGCCCCACCACCAGGTGAGCAGGTTCCACGCCGTGGCCGCCGCCAGCGCGCAGATCAGCAGCTGCGGGCCGGCCTCGACCACGTGCGTGTCGATCAGGCCGGCGGCGATGGTCTTGGCCACCGCGGTGCCCCACAGCGCGCCGGCCAGGTTGGTCGCCGCCGCCAGCAGCACCGCCTGACCGGGCGTGAGCACCTTGGTGGCGACCACCGTGGCGATCGAGTTGGCGGTGTCGTGGAAACCGTTGATGTAGGTGAAGGCGAGCGCGATCAGCACCACCGCGACGACCAGGCCGAGCGTCATGGCGCCGCGCCTCAGGAGTTCTTCAGCACGATGGAATAGACGATGTTGCCGACGTCGCGGCACTTGTCGATCGCCTTCTCGATCAGCTCGAACAGGTCCTTGGCCAGCATCGCCTTCATCGGGTCGCTGCCCTCGGCGTAGAGCGTGCGGTAGGTGGCCACCAGCATGCGGTCGCCCTCCGACTCCAGCGCCTGCAGGCGGTCCTGCAGCTTGCGCACCGGATCGATGCGCAGGCCGCGGCGCAGCTCGCCGATCATCTCCACCACCACCTCGGCCGATTGCTCCAGCACCTGCGCGCGCTGGGCGAAGTCCACGCCGGCCACGCGCTCGTGGACGATCGCGTAGCGCTCGGCGAACTTCTCCACCGTCTTGGGGATCTTGTATAGCGCCGCGTTGAGCGCCTCGATGTCCTCGCGGTCCAGCGCGGTGACGAAGGTGTTGACCAGCTCCTCGCTGATCTGCGCGGCCAGCGCCTTCTCGCGCTGGCGGCTGGCAGCGAAGGCGGCCATGCCCGGCGCGCCGGCGCCGCCGGAGATCAGCTGGCGCAGCGCCCTGGCGCTCTCGCAGGCGGCCTCCGCGCTCTGCTCGAGCAGGCCGTAGAACTTGTCGCCTTTGCCGAAGATCGTCTGCAGGGAAAACATGCGGGGCGCGCCTGGAAGGGGTATATGGCAATCATGTTACAGGACAGCCGCCTTGCACCGCAGCACGGCGGGGATGAAGCCCACGCCCGACAGGCCTTACACTGCGCCCTTATGCCATTCCGCACCCCGCCTCCGCGATGCTGACCGAGATCGCGCTCGTCCTCCTCCTCGCCCTGTGCAACGGCTTCTTCGCGCTGTCGGAGATGGCGCTGGTCGCCTCGCGCAAGAGCCGGCTGCGCGAGATGGCCCAGCACAGCCGCCGCGCCCGGGTCGCCCTGCGCCACGCCGAGGCGCCGGAGTACTTCCTGTCCACCGTGCAGGTGGGCATCACCCTGGTGATGCTGGTCACCGGCGCGGTGGCCGGCGACGCCCTGGGCGACCGCATCGCCGGCGCCCTGAACCACGCCGGGGTCGCCTGGCTGGCGCCCTACGCGCACGCCTTCGGCATCGTGCTGGGCTTCGTGCTGATCTCCTTCCTGCAGATCGTGGTGGGCGAGCTGGTGCCCAAGCGGCTGGCGCTGGCCGCGCCGGAGAAGCTGTCCGGCTACGTCGCCATGCCGATGCTGGTGCTGGCGCGGCTCACCATGCCGTTCGTGTGGCTGCTCAACGCCTCCAGCGGCGCGCTGCTCAAGCTGTTCGGCGTCAGCGGCCAGCGCCACGGCGCGGTGACCGAGGAGGAGATCCGCCTGCTGGTGGCCGAGAGCGCCGAGCAGGGCGTGCTGGACGCCGACGAGCGCAACATGGTCAACCGCGTGCTGCGCCTGGGCGACCGCACGGTGGACAGCGTGATGACGCCGCGCCCGCGCATCGCCTGGCTGGACATGGCCGCGCCGCGCGAGGAGAACATCGCGGTGATGCGCGAGACGGCCTTCTCGCGCTACCCGGTCTACCGCGGCGGCGAGAGCGACGTGGTGGGCGTGCTGGAGGTCAAGAGCCTGCTCGGCGAGCTGGCCGCCGGCGGCTCGCCCGAGCTGTTCCGCAAGCTCGCCAAGCCGCTGTTCGTGCCCGCCACCGCGCGCGCGCTGGACCTGCTGGAGGAATTCCGCGACGCCGAGACGCCGGTGGCGCTGGTGGTGGACGAGTACGGCGACATCGAGGGCCTGGTCACCCTCAACGACCTGCTCGCCGCGGTGGTCGGCGCCACCCAGCTCGGCCACGGCAACGGCGAGGACCACGCGCCGATCGTGCCGCGCGAGGACGGCAGCTGGCTGATCGACGGCTCGCTCTCCAACGACGACCTGCGCGAGCTGCTGCACGTCAACAAGCTGCCCGGCGAGGACGAGCACGAGTACCGCACCGCCGCCGGCATGGTGATGGCCGCGCTGGGGCGCATCCCGCAGGTGGGCGAGGTGTTCGCCTGGCGCGGCATCCGCTTCGAGGTGGTGGACCTGGACGGCGCGCGCATCGACAAGCTGCTGGTCACGCCGGCGCCGCGCATCGAGGCGGCGGACGACGAGCAGTGAGAAGCGAGGAGTGAGTGGAGAGGAGTGAGAGAAGAGCCTGCCACCGCTTTCACTCGCTTCTCTCCACTCACTTCTCTCCCCTGCTCCGGGCAAGCATCGCCATCCGCTCCGCGTCGGCCAGGATGCCGTGCAGGATGCGCAGCTCGCGCTCGTCCGGCTGCGCGCGCTGGAACAGGCGGCGCAGGCGCAGCATGATCGTGGCCGGCTCGCGGCCCTTGTGGAAGTCGATCGCGTCCAGCGTCTGCGCCAGGTGGTCGAAGAAGCGCTCCATGTGCGCCGCGTCCGCCGGCGGCTCGTCGCGCTCCGGCGGCGCGTCCGGCACGGCGCCGCCCAGCAGCGCCAGGCGCTGCTCGTAGGCCATCACCTGCACCGCCTGCGCCAGGTTGAGCGAGCTGTAGTCGTCCACGCTGGGGATGCGCACCATCGCGTGGCAGCGCGCCAGCTCCCCGTTCTCCAGCCCGGTGCGCTCGTTGCCGAACACCAGCGCCACCTGCTCGCCGCGCGCCGCCGCGGCCAGCGCGCGGGCGGCGCCCTCGCGCGGGGTCAGCTCCTCCAGGTTCACCCCGCGCCGCCGCGCCGACAGGCCGAGCGCGAAGGTCGCCCCGGCCAGCCCCTCGACCAGCGAGCCGTGCACGCCGGCTTCGGCCAGCACGCTCACCGCGTTGGCCGCCAGCGCGTCGGCCTCGCGGCTGGGGAACTGCTCGGGCGCCACCAGTTCGAGCCGGGTGAAGCCCATGGTGCGGATCGCCCGCGCGGCGCTGCCGATGTTGCCGGGGTGCGAGGTGCGCACCAGCACGAAGCGGAAACGGGAGGCGAGATCGGTCATGCGCGTTCGACGGGACAAGGGAAACGGGCCCGCAAGCATAGTGGAAGCACCGGCCCGGCCACCGCCCGCCGTCATTCCGGCGCAAGCCGGAATCCAGTCCTGGCAAAACCGCGCGAAGCACGCGATGTTCAAACGTCCTGCGCGCGAAAGGCGCTGGATTCCGGCTTGCGCCGGAATGACGGCGATGGCGCGTCCATGCCCACCCCGCCGGCCTCTGCTAGAATCGCCGGCCGCAACCCGTTCTTTCGAAAGCCGAAGCCATGCCCAGACCCGCCGTCACCATCGCGGCGCGCGCCGCGCGCGCCGCAGGCCACGTGATCCTGCGCTACATGAACCGCATCGACGGCCTCAACGTCGTCGAGAAGCAGCGCATGGACTTCGCTTCGGAAGTCGACCGCCTGGCCGAGGCCGAGATCGTCAAGGAGCTGCGCCGCGCCTACCCCGACCACGCCATCCTCGCCGAGGAAGGCGGCGCCATCGGCAAGAGCCCGCACACCTGGGTGATCGACCCGCTCGACGGCACCCACAACTACCTGCGCGGCATCCCGCACTTCTCCGTCTCCATCGCGCTGGTGGAAAAGGGCGTGCCGGTGTACGGCGTGGTGTTCGACCCGCTGCGCGACGAGCTGTACACCGCCAGCAAGGGCGACGGCGCCTACCTCAACGACCGCCGCATCCGCGTGGGCAGGCGCGAGAACCTGGGCGGCGCGATGATCGCCACCGGCTTCCCCTACCGCCAGCGCGCCCACCTGGACGCCCAGCTGGCGATGACCCGCGCCCTGCTCGGCCAGGCCGAGGACATCCGCCGCTCCGGCTCGGCCGCGCTGGACCTGGCCTACGTCGCCGCCGGCCGCTACGACGGCTACTTCGAGATCGGCCTCAAGCCCTGGGACATGGCCGCCGGCGCCCTGCTGGTGCACGAGGCCGGCGGGCGCTACTGCGACTTCGCCGGCCGCGACGGCCTGCCCGCCAGCGGCAACATCGTCGCCGGCAACCTGCACGTGGCGAAGGCGATGGTCGAGGCGATCGGCGCCAACGCGACGCCGGCGCTGCTGAAGGCCTGAGGCGGCGCTCGTCGCTCGACCGGCCGGCGCGCGGGATCGTCGCCGGGTGAAGGCGTGCAAGCGGCCTGTGGGGGCCGGTCAGCGGCGGCGCGGCATGGCGGGCGGCCGCGATCAGCCCGACGCGAGACCGCCAATGGAACGGCGAGCGCTGCCTGTGCGCCCGCCCGCGCTTCATCCCGCTGGCCTTCCCGGCGCTCTCCCCCGGAAGATTTCGAACAGGCCCTCAGGCGAAATGCCCGGGCGTCTCGCAGGACGCGCGCCAGGCGCTGGCGCGGGCCGGCTCGACCGGGCGGACCTCGCAGCTCAGCCCGCAGGCCAGGCACGGGTTGCCGGCCACCAGCGCGGCGGCCTCGTCCAGGTCGGCCGCCAGGATGAACCAGTAGCCGCCGACGACCTCGCGCGCCTCCGCGAAGGGGCCGTCCGTGACGCCCTGCCGCGAAACCATCCTGCGTTCCCGCGCCAGCCGCTGGCCCGGCTTCATCCGGCCCGCGGCCACCAGGCGGTCGTGCCATTCGTAGAAGCGGTCGATCGCATCCTGGATTTCTTCGGGCGACCTGCCCGCGTCCCATTGCCCGCGCGAGATCACCAGGAATTCGGAAAGCGCCGGCGGTTGCGTCATGCGGTCACCTCGTGGTGGTGGAAAGCGCGGCGGCGGCCCGCCGGGGCGCTACGGCCCGGCCCCGCGCAGCCATTCGCGCAGGAACGGCACGGTGACCCGCCGCTGCGCCGCCAGCGAGGCCTGGTCCAGCCGGTCGAGCAGGTCCAGCAGCGCGCCCATGTCGCGCGCGTAGCGGGCGAACAGCCAGTCCAGCACGGCATCGTCCAGCTCGATGCCGCGCGCGGCGGCCTGGGCCCTGAGCACCTCGCGGCGCTCGGCGTCGTCCAGCGGCTTGAGCGCGAACTGGGTGCACGCGCCGAGCCGCGAGCGCAGGTCGGGCAGCTCCAGGCCGAGCTGCGCCGGCGGCGCGTCGGCGGCGAACAGCAGCGCGCCGCCCTCGGCGCGGGTCTGGTTGTAGAGGTCGAACAGCGCGTGCTCGGCGGCGCGGTCGCCGGCGATCGCGCCCAGGTCGTCCAGCGCCAGCAGCTCGCCGCCGGCGACGCCGCGGATGGCGGCGGCGCGGTCGGCGATCGCCGCCAGCGGCAGGTACTGCGCGCGGCGGCCGGCGGCGCTGGCGGCCTGGCAGGCGGCCAGCAGCAGGTGGCTGCGGCCGGCCCCGGCCGGCCCGTGCAGGTAGATCCAGGGCGCGCCCGGCGTCTCCGCCAGCATCCGCGCCGCGGCGAGCGCGGCGGCGTTGGCGCCGGGGTGGAAGTGCTCGAAGCGCTGGCGGCGCGGCCAGCGCAGGGCCAGCGGAAGCTGCGGGATCATGCGTCGTCGTCGTCCTTCGGCGGCGTGACGGCCTCGGCCTCCACCGAGCCGTCCCGCCGCACGGTGATGTCGACCTCGGCGATCACCGGGTCCTGCGGGCCCTCCACGGTGTAGAGGTCGCTCATCCGGTAGCGCTCCATCAGGTAGCGCAGCACCACCAGGATCACCGAGGCCGCCGGCAGCGCCAGCAGCACGCCGAGGAAGCCGAACAGGTAGCCGCCGGCCAGCACCGCGAACATCACCGCCACCGGGTGCAGGCCGATCTTGTCGCCGACCAGCTTGGGCACCAGCACGTAGCCTTCCAGCAGCTGGCCGACGACGAACACCGCGCAGACCAGCAGCAGGTGCGTCCAGTCGCCGTACTGCACCAGCACGGCGATGATCGCCGCGGCGAAGCCGCTGATGAAGCCCAGGTAGGGCACGAAGCTGAGCAGGCCGGCGATCATGCCGATCAGCGGCCCCACCGACAGCCCCACCGCGCCCAGCCCGGCGCCGTAGAACAGGCCCAGCGCCAGCATCACCAGCAGCTGGCCGCGCACGAAGGCGCCCAGCACGCCGTCCGCCTCGCGCGCCAGGTGCGCCACGGTGGGCTCGACCGAGCGCGGCAGCTGGCGGTCGATGTAGGCCACCAGGCGGTCCCAGTCGCGCAGCAGGTAGAACGCCACCACCGGGATCAGCACCAGGTTGCTCAGCCACATCACCACGCCGATGGACGAGCGCGACACCTTGCCCAGCACCACGCCGGCGACGCTGCCGATCGAGCCCAGGTGCTCCTTCACCGCCGCCACCAGGCGCTGGGTGTCGAACACGTGCGGGTCCAGGTGCAGCTTCACCTGCAGCCACGGCAGCGCGGTGTTCTGGATCCAGTCGCCGTAGCGCGGCAGGTTGCCGATCAGGTTCTCGACCTGGCGCGAGACCAACGGCACCAGCAGCAGCAGCGCGCCGACGAACAGCAGCACCAGCACCACGAACACGATGCTCACCGCCAGCGTGCGGCCCAGCCCCAGGCGCTCCAGCCGGTCGGCCAGCGGATCGCCCAGGTAGGCCAGCGTGGCGGCCACCGCGAACGGCATCAGCACCGGCGCGAGCAGCCACACCAGCCAGCCGATCGCCACGACGATCGCCAGCAGCTGCCAGCGGCGCGCATTGTCCTCGTTCACCCGGCGTCTCCCTGCAGTGTTTGCGTCTCGGCGCGCCCCGCGCGGGCGGCGCGGCCCCGTCAATGCAGCCAGCGCAGGCTGGCGTCGGCGCCCTCGTGCCGGCCGGCCTGGATGAAGCGGCCGCCCGCCGCCAGGCTCGCGGCCAGCACCGGCGGCGGCATGCTCGCCTTCACCGCCAGCAGCATGCCGTCGTCCTTGGCGCCCAGCGTCACCACCTGGCGCACGGCGGGGTCGACGCGCAGCGCGGCGAGCAGGTTGGCGTAGTCGGCCGCCGAACCGAGCCCGCTGACCCACAGCCGCCCGTCGCTCACGGTGCTGCCGATCACGTTGAGCTGCTGGCCGAGCCGGTCGACCAGCGCGTTGCCGGCGTCGGCCAGCAGCGCCGCCTGGGTCGTGCCCTGGCCGCTCCAGTGCTGCGGCTGGCCGCCGGAGATCAGCGTCCAGTCGGCGCTGCCGCCCTGCAGCGAGCCGAGCAGGATCAGGCCGGTCTTGTACTGCTGGCTCACCGCGGCCAGCGTCGCCGGGTCGGCGGCCGCCAGCTTGGCCGGGTCGGGCGCGCCGGCCGGGTCGGGATAGACCACGCTGCCGCCGCGGGCGGTCACGGCCTGGCCGAGCGGGTCGAGCGCGTCCTTGCCGAGCAGGCTGCCGTCGGCGCCGCGCACCACCGCCAGCACCGGCGGCTTCACCCCGGCCGGCGCCACGCCGATCTGCGCGATCAGCCGGCGCACCGCGCCCGGGTCGAAGGTCGCCTGCACCGCCAGGCCGTTGCCGGCGCGCTGGTACTGGTACTGCTGCACCAGGCCCGGCGCGCCCTTCAGCGCGTCGGCGTAGCCCGGCTTGCTGCGCAGATCCTGGCCGCCGGCCACGCGCACCAGCACCTGGGTGAGCCCGTCGGCGAAGGCCTGGTCGCGCTGCGCCTCGCTGGTGTCGGTGACCGGCACCACCACGGTGTACGGCGAGGCCTGCGCCGGCGCCTGCCCCTGCGCGTGCGCCGGCGGCAGGACGGCGGCGAGGCCCAGCAGGCACAGGGCGGAGAGCAGGCGGTACAGGCGCATGGGGAGGCTTCCGTGGAGGCGGACGGCCGAAGTCTGCCCAATCCACCCCGCAGCGTCCATCCGGCCGCATGGCGCCGCCGCGACATGCGGTAGAATCGCGCGTTTCCACACGCCCGGGACCGCCATGTCCGACGCCCTCACCTACCGCGCCGCAGGCGTGGATATCGATGCCGGCAACGCCGTGGTCGAGCGCATCAAGCCGCTGGTCAAGCGCACCCTCCGTCCCGAGGTGATGGGCGGGCTGGGCGGCTTCGGCGGCCTGTTCGACCTGGCCGGGCGCTACCGCGAGCCGGTGCTGGTGTCCGGCACCGACGGCGTGGGCACCAAGCTCAAGCTGGCCCAGCAGCTGGGCCGCCACGACACCATCGGCATCGACCTGGTCGGCATGTGCGTGAACGACGTGCTGGTGCAGGGCGCCGAGCCGCTGTTCTTCCTCGACTACTTCGCCACCGGCAGGCTGGACGTGGACACCGCCGTGGCGGTGGTCGGCGGCATCGCCCGGGGCTGCGAGCTGGCCGGCTGCGCGCTGATCGGCGGCGAGACGGCGGAGATGCCGGACATGTACCCGCCCGGCGAGTACGACCTGGCCGGCTTCACCGTGGGCGCGGTGGAGAAGTCCCAGCTGCTCACCGGCGAGGCCATCGTGGCCGGCGACGCGATCCTCGGCGTGGCCTCCAGCGGCCCGCACTCGAACGGCTACTCGCTGATCCGGAAGATCCTCGAGCGCGCCGGCAGCCCGCTGGAGCTCGACCTCGGCGGCGTGAGGCTGGCCGACGCGCTGATGGCGCCCACCACGATCTACGTGAAGCCGATGCTCGAACTGATGAAGGCCCGGCCGGTGCACGGCATGGCGCACATCACCGGCGGCGGCCTGAAGGAGAACATCATCCGCGTGGTGCCCGACGGCCTGGGCCTGGCCATCGACGCGGCGGCGATCGAGCTGCCGCCGGTGTTCGACTGGCTGATGCGCGAGGGCAAGGTGGCGCGCGAGGAGATGTGGCGCACCTTCAACTGCGGCGTCGGCTTCACCGTGATCCTGCCGCGCGACGCCGTGGCGGCGGCCTCCGCCCTGCTGGCGAGGCACGGCCTGGCCAGCGCGGTGATCGGCGAGGTGGTGAAGGCCGACGGCGACGAGCGCGTGCGGATCGGCTAGCTGCCGCGCACCGCACGCACCGACCGCTCAAGCAGCGCAACGCGCCAAGACCGCCCCGCCGTCATTCCGGCGAAAGCCGGAATCCGGTCGGGCAACCCGTGCGAAGCACACAAAATCCGTTTCCAGTGCTTCGCACGACGCATTTCACTGGATTCCGGCCTTCGCCGGAATGACGAGCCCCAAAGCCGACGACCACCCTCCGGACATGCCCCCACCCCTGCGCATCGCCGTCCTCGCCTCCGGGCGCGGCAGCAACCTCAAGGCGCTGATCGCCGCGCGCGACGCCGGCGCGCTGCCGGTCGAGTTCGCCGCGGCCGGCAGCGACCGGGCGGACGCGGATGCGCTGCGGCTGGCGCGCGACGCCGGCATCCCCGCGTTCGCCCTCGACCCGAAAGCCTACGCCAGCCGGCGCGACTTCGACCGGGAGCTGTTCCGCCGCCTCGACGCCACCGGCGCCGGGCTGCTGGTGCTGGCCGGCTTCATGCGCGTCCTCGACGGCGAGGCGCTGAAGCCCTGGGTCGGGCGGACGATCAACATCCACCCCTCGCTGCTGCCCAAGTACCGCGGCCTGCACACGCACCGGCGCGCGCTCGCGGCCGGCGATGCCGAGCACGGCGCCAGCGTGCACTACGTCACCGCGGAGCTGGACGGCGGCCCGGTGATCGCGCAGGCGCGCATCGCCGTCCGCCCGGACGACGACGAGCACAGCCTGGCGCAGCGCCTGCTCGCGGAGGAGCACCGGCTGCTGCCGGCGGTGGTCGCGCTGATCGCGCAGGGGCGCCTGGCCTATCTCGCGCCGGACGGCGCGGCGCTCGACGGCCGCCGCCTCGCCGCGCCGCTGCAACTGCGCGACGGCGCGCTCGCGCCCTGAACCTGCACGGGACGTTCAGGCGGGGCGCGTAGACTGCGGCCCATGAACACGCTCCCCGCCCTCCGCAGCTTCGCCGCCGGCCTCGCGCTGGCGTTCGCCGCCGCCGCCGCGGCCGCCACTTCCGCGCCGGCGCCCTTCACCGCGACCTACCGCGTCCTGCAGGGCGGCCAGCCGATCGGCGAGGCGGTGATCACGCTCAAGCCCGTCGGCGACGGCCAGTGGGAATACAGCAACCGCACCCAGGGCACCGGCGGCCTGGCCGCCGCGCTGGGCGCCAGCTCCAGCGAGACCACCCGCTTCCGCTGGAACGGCGGCGCGCCGGAAACCGTGAGCTACGACTACCGCATGGACGCGGCGATCAAGCGCAAGCAGCGCCATCTCGCGGTGGACTGGAACGCCCGCCAGGTCACCGTCGACGACGGCAAGGGCCCGGTCGGCTACGCCAGCGCGCCGGGCCTGGTCGACCGCAACACCGTGCCGCTGGCGATCGGCCTGGCGCTGCGCGACGGCCGGCAGGCGCTGGCGCTGCCGGTGGCGGTGAAGCGCAACGTGGAGACGCAGCGGTTCAAGGTGGCCGGCCAGGAGCCGGTGCAGGTGCCCGCGGGCCGGTTCCAGGCCGCGCGGGTGGAACGCACCGACGCCGAGCGCGCCTTCAGCGCCTGGTACGCGCCGCAGAAATACCCGGTGCCGGTGAAGCTGGCGCAGAGCGACGGCGGCGACCTGGAGCTGCAGCTGGTGAGCTACAAGCAGCCCTGACCGTACTCCCTCTCCCCTCGGGGAGAGGGCTGGGGTGAGGGGCCGCTCTGGCCGCGCGGTCCCGCCTGCCGCACGGCCCCATCCGAACTGACCGCGCAGTCCCATCCGAAGCCCGCTTCGTCGGCGGCCTTGTCGCAAGGCTGCCCCCTCACCTCGGTCCTCTCCCCGGAGGGGAGAGGAAGCAAAAAAGGCCGCTCGCGCGGCCTTTTTCCGTGCAGCCACCATGCAACGGCCCTGCGCGCGGCGGCCGCCGCGCGCCGACGGCGCAACTCAGCTCGGCAGGCGGCGGATCCTCGCCCCCAGCACGCCCAGCTTCTCCTCGATGTTCTCGTAGCCGCGGTCGATGTGGTACACGCGGTCCACCGTGGTGTCGCCCTCGGCGACCAGGCCGGCCAGCACCAGGCAGGCCGAGGCGCGCAGGTCGGTGGCCATGATCGGCGCGCCGCTCATCTTCGGCACGCCCTGGATGATCGCGGTGTTGCCCTCCAGCCGGATGTCCGCGCCCAGCCGCTGCAGCTCGTGCGCGTGCATGAAGCGGTTCTCGAACACCGTCTCGGTGATGATGCCCACGCCCTCGGCGATGCAGTTGAGCGCGGTGAACTGCGCCTGCATGTCGGTGGGGAACGCCGGGTACGGCGCGGTGATGATGTTCACCGCCTTGGGCCGGCGGCCGCCCATGTCCAGCTCGATCCAGTCCGGCCCGGTGGAGATGTGCGCGCCGGACTCCTCCAGCTTGGCCAGCACCGCGTCCATGGTGTTGGCGCGCGCGCCGCGCGCGCGCACCTTGCCGCCGGTCATCGCCGCGCCGACCAGGAAGGTGCCGGTCTCGATGCGGTCGGGCAGCACCTCGTACTCGGCGCCGTGCAGGCGCTCGACGCCGTGGATGGTCAGCGTGGCGGTGCCCACGCCCTCGATCCGCGCGCCCATCGCGGCCAGGCAGTGGGCCAGGTCCACCACCTCCGGCTCCTGCGCGGCGTTCTCGATGACCGTGGTGCCCTCGGCCAGCGCCGCGGCCATCATGATGTTCTCGGTGCCGGTGACGGTGACCATGTCCATCGCGATGCGCGTGCCCTTCAGCCGCCTGGCCCTGGCGCGGATGTAGCCGTTGGTCACGGTGACCTCGGCGCCCAGCGCCTGCAGGCCGCGGATGTGCTGGTCCACCGGGCGCGAGCCGATCGCGCAGCCGCCGGGCAGCGACACCTCGGCCTCGCCGAAGCGCGCCACCAGCGGGCCCAGCACCAGGATCGAGGCGCGCATGGTGCGCACCAGGTCGTACGGCGCCACGTAGCTGCTGATCGGGCGCGGGTCGACGTGGATCTTCATGCGGTCGTCCAGCACCAGCTGCACGCCCATGCGGCCGAGCAGCTCGATGAAGGTGGTGACGTCGTGCAGGTGCGGCACGTTGCTGATCGTCACCGGCTCGTCGGCCAGCAGGCAGGCGGCGAGGATCGGCAGCACGGCGTTCTTCGCGCCGGAGATGGCGACTTCGCCATGGAGCGGCTCGCCGCCGCTGATCAGGATCTTGGCCATGGGGGTTCCTTGGAAAAGCGGGTTGCGGGCGGGCGGCTGCAGCCTCAGCGGCGCGCCGCGGCCTCCTCGGGGGTGAACGTCTTGAGCGCCAGCGCGTGGATCGCCCCGCCCATCAGCCCGCCCAGGGTGGCGTAGACCAGCCGGTGCCGCGCCAGCGGCAGCTTGCCGGCGAACTGGCTGGCGACCACGGTGGCCTCGAAGTGCACGCCGTCGTCGCCGCTGACTGCGACCTGGGCGCCGGGCAGGCCGGCCTCGATCAATGCCTGGATGCGCTCGGCGTCCATCGGGAAATCCATCGGAAAGCGTCGAAAGCGGCGCGATCCAGAATGCATGCTGAATCCAACGCGCCGTAATATGACGGTAAAATGCGAATGTGCCATGGTAAAGGAAATCCGCTGGCACAGAAATGCCGCGGCCCGGCGCATGCCGTTGCAGCGCTCCCGATGGACCAGGAATCCCGAGGACTCATGAACGCACGCATCGCCCCGTCCGCCGCCGCCAAGCTGGACCCGGACGCCCTCGTCCGCAGCGCCCGCACGGTGGTCGCCACCGAGGCGGCCGCGATCCGCGCGCTGGAACCGCGCATCGGCGCGGAGTTCGTCGCCGCCTGCCGGCTGATCCTGGGCTGCCAGGGCCGCGTGGTGGTCACCGGCATGGGCAAGTCCGGCCACATCGGGCGCAAGATCGCCGCCACCCTCGCCTCCACCGGCACGCCGGCGTTCTTCGTGCACCCCGGCGAGGCCAGCCACGGCGACCTCGGCATGATCCTGCCGCAGGACGTGGTGCTGGCGCTGTCCAACTCCGGCGAGACCGACGAGGTGCTGTTCATCCTGCCGGTGATCAAGCGCCAGGGCATCCCGCTGGTCGCCATCACCGGCAACCCGAGGTCCTCGCTGGCCGGCCAGGCCGACGTGCACCTGGACGCCAGCATCTCCGCCGAGGCCTGCCCGCTGGGCCTGGCGCCCACCGCCAGCACCACCGCCGCGCTGGTGATGGGCGACGCGCTGGCGATCGCGCTGCTGGAGGCGCGCGGCTTCACCTCCGAGGACTTCGCCCGCTCGCACCCGGCCGGCAGCCTGGGCCGCCGCCTGCTGCTGCACATCGGCGACGTGATGCACGCCGGCGCCGGCATCCCCGCCGTGGCGCCGGACGCCAGCCTCACCGAGGCGCTGATGGAGATGACCCGCAAGCACCTGGGCATGACCGCGGTGGTCGACGCCGAGGGCCGCCTGCTCGGCGTGTTCACCGACGGCGACCTGCGCCGCGCGCTGGACGACGAGCAGGTGGACCTGCGCAACGTGCGCGTGGCCGACCTGATGACGCGCAACCCCAAGACCATCGGCGCCGACAAGCTCGCCATCGAGGCGGCGCAGCTGATGGAGAAGCACCAGATCCACGCGCTGCTGGTGGTGGACGAGGCCGACAGGGTGGTCGGCGCGCTGAACATCCACGACCTGCTGCGCGCCCGCGTGGTGTGAGGACGGGCGGCTCGGGGGCGGGGGACGAGCAGCGAGGGCGCCCGCCTTCCGCCCGCACCCGCGCCTTCAGCGCCTCCTAAGCCCGCATCGTCGACGATCCTCGCCCCCGCTACCCTCCACTCGCCCCTCCCCGCCATGCCCTACCTCGCCGACCTCCCCAGCGAACTGCTCGCCCGCGCCGCGGCGGTCCGCCTCGTCGCCTTCGACGTGGACGGCACGCTCACCGACGGACGCCTGCACTACGGCGAGGACGGCCACGAGACCAAGGTGTTCCACGTCCACGACGGGCTCGGCATGAAGCGCCTGCAGGCCCACGGCGTGCAGGTGGCGATCGTCAGCGCGCGGATCAGCCACCCGGTGGCGCTGCGCGCGGAGGAACTGGACATCGCCCACGTCTACCAGGGCCAGGGCGACAAGCGCGCCTGCCTGCAGGAGCTGCTCGACGCGCTCGGCCTCGCGCCCGAGCAGGCCGCCTTCGTCGGCGACGACCTGCCCGACCTGCCGGCGATGCGCCTGGCCGGCCTGGCGGTGGCGGTGGCCAACGCGCACCCGTGGGTGGCCGAGCAGGCGCACTGGCGGACCCGCCTGCGCGGCGGCGAGGGCGCGGCGCGCGAGGTCTGCGACCTGGTCCTGCTGGCCCAGGGCCGCGCCGCCGCGGAACGGGAGCGCTGGCTGTGAACCCGTTCCGCCGCCTGCGGCCGTGGCTGCGCGACCGCCGCCTGCCGGCCGCCATCGTGCTGATGGCGCTGGCGGTCGGCGCGGTGCAGACGCTGCAGTGGTGGCTGGCCCCCGCGCCCAAGGTCAGCGACTTCGTCGGCCCGCCGCGCTCGGGCTACACGCTGGGCAACTTCCGCGGCGTGGTGTACGACAAGGACGGCCTGCCCAGCTTCCGCATCGCCGGGCCGCACCTGGAGCGGCGCGAGGGCGACGAGTCGCTGTACCTCAACGCCCCCACCTTCGAGCTGCCCGCCAAGCAGCCCGGCGTGCCCGACTGGCACGGCCAGTCCGAATACGGCTGGGTGGACAAGAGCGGCAACCTGATCAAGCTGCAGGGCCCGGTGCACATGCACCGCCCGGCCTACGGCGACACCGCCGCCGCCGACATCCGCACCAGCGAGGTGACCGCCTGGCCGAAGGAGAACCGGATGGAAACGGCCGAGCCGGCGCAGCTGGTGCAGGGGGCCAGTACAATGAGCGGGGTTGGCATGCGCGCCAACCTCAACGACAAGCACCTGGAGCTGCTCCATGACGTCCGCGCCACTTTCCCGCCGCGCCAGCGCAAGCCCGCCTAAGCTCGCCATCGCGGCGCTGGGCATGCTGCTCGCCCTGCCCGTCCTGGCCAAGCAGGACGACCGCGACAAGCCGATGAACGTCGAGCACGCGGACAGCTTCGACGGCTTCCAGAAGCCCAACAGCGTGAGCACGCTGAAGGGCCACGTGGTCATCACCCAGGGCACGCTCAGGCTCACCGGCGACGTGGTCAAGGTGTACTTCGACGCCGACGAGCAGATCAGCCGCACCGTGGTCACCGGCTCGCCCGCGCACATCCAGCAGCTGGACGACAACAACAACCTGATGCAGGGCGACGCCGCCACGCTGGACTACGACAACATCAAGGGCGTCGCGGTGCTGACCGGCAACGCGGTGGTCAAGCAGCAGGGCCGCGGCGAGGCGCACGGCGACAAGCTGACCTACAACACGCAGACCAGCGAGATGACCGGCGAGAGCGGCGGCGACGGCCGCGTGCACATGACCTTCCTGCCCAAGCCGCGGGCCGCCGCCCAGCCCGCCAAGGCGGCTTCCGCGCCGGCCGAGCAGGGCAAGTAATCGATGCTCTCCGCCGAAGGCCTGCAGAAGCGCTACCGCTCGCGCCAGGTGGTGCGCGATTTCGGGTTCTCCATCCGCCAGGGCGAGGTGGTGGGCCTGCTCGGCCCCAACGGTGCCGGCAAGACCACCTGCTTCTACATGGTGGTGGGCCTGATCGAGGCCGACGGCGGCAGCATCCGGCTGGACCGCCAGGACATCACCGGCCTGCCGATGCACGCGCGCGCCAAGCTCGGCATCGGCTACCTGCCGCAGGAGCCCTCGGTGTTCCGCCGGCTGAGCGTGGCGGACAACATCCTGGCCGTGCTGGAGCTGCGCGAGGGGCTGGACCCCAAGCAGCGCGGCGCCGAGCTGGAGAGCCTGCTGGACGAGCTGAAGATCGCCCACATCGCCGACCAGAAGGGCGTCAGCCTGTCCGGCGGCGAGCGCCGCCGCGTGGAGATCGCCCGCGCGCTGGCCGCGCAGCCGCGCTACATGCTGCTGGACGAGCCGTTCGCCGGCGTCGACCCGATCTCGGTGGGCGAGATCCAGCGCATCGTGCGCCACCTCAAGGAGCGCGGCATCGGCGTGCTGATCACCGACCACAACGTGCGCGAGACGCTGGGCATCTGCGACCGCGCCTACATCCTGAACGACGGCGAGGTGCTCTCGCGCGGCACCCCCGCGCACATCCTCGCCGACGAGAAGGTGCGCGAGGTCTACCTGGGCCGCGAGTTCCGCCTCTGACGCGGCCGGACGGCCTAGGCGGTTTCGCTATGGTCCCCTAACGGGGGAGCGGTTAGGATGGTCGCAAGTCGTTCCATCCCCGCAGAGGCATGAAACCGGGCCTGCAGTTCCGTCTCCACCAGCAGCTCACCCTGACGCCGCAGTTGCAGCAGGCGATCCGGTTGCTGCAGCTGTCGCAGTTGGAGCTGGAAGCGGAGCTGCGCCAGATCGCCGAGGGCAACCCGCTGCTGGAATTCGAGGACGAGGCCGCGCCGGGCGAGGCCGCCGAAAGCTTCGACGACAGGTATCCGGCCGAGGCCGCCCCCGCCGCCGACCACGACGGCGACGAGCCGCCCGACTGGGCCGACGCCGCCGGGCCGAGCGACGCGCCGATCGACTTCTCGCTGCCCAGCGGCGGCGGCGCGCCCGCCGGCGACGAGGACTTCGAGCCGCAGCGCGCCGCCCCCGAGACGCTGCAGGAACACCTGCTGTGGCAGCTGAACCTGGCGCCGTTCACGCCGCGCCAGCGCGCCATCGCCACCGTCATCATCGACGCGCTGAACCCCGACGGCTACCTGGCCGAGGGCCTGGACGCGGTGCTCGCCGCCCTGCCCGCCGACCTCAAGGCCACCGTCGAGGAAGTGGACGCGGTGCGCCGCCAGGTGCAGCGCTTCGACCCCACCGGCATCGCCAGCCTGGACCTGCGCGACTGCCTGCGCGCCCAGCTGGAGCAGCTGGAACGGGCCACCCCGCAGCGCGAGCTGGCGCTGCGGATCGTCGACGGCGAGCTGGAGCTGCTGGCCCGCAACGACGTCGGCCGCCTCGCGCGCCGGCTGCACGCCAGCGAGGAGGAGGTGACCGCCGCGGCGCTGCTGATCCGCGGGCTGGACCCGCGCCCCGGCGCGGCGCTGGACCCCACGCCGGTGGAGTACGTCGCCCCCGACGTCTACGCCTACAAGGAAGGCAACCGCTGGAAGGTCAGCCTCAACCCCGACTGCCAGCCGCGGCTGGGCCTCAACCAGCACTACTGCAGCCTGATCGCGCAGGCGCGCGGCGAGGACGCCAGCTGGATGCGCGGCCAGCTGCAGGAGGCGCGCTGGCTGATCAAGAGCCTGGAATCGCGCGCCGAGACGCTGCTCAAGGTGGCCGAGGCGATCGTGCGCCGGCAGAGCGCCTTCCTCGACTATGGCCCCGAGGCGATGCACCCGCTGGTGCTGCGCGAGGTGGCCGAGGAGGTGGGCATGCACGAATCCACCATCTCGCGGGTGACCACGCGCAAGTACATCCACACCCCGCGCGGCACCTTCGAGCTCAAGCACTTCTTCTCCAGCGGCGTGTCCACCGAGGACGGCGGCGGCGCATCCGCCACCGCGATCCAGGCCATGCTGCGCAAGCTCATCGACGCGGAGGACCCACGCAAGCCGCTGTCCGACCAGGCGATCGCCGAGGAACTGCGCCGCAAGGGCATCCAGGTGGCGCGCCGCACCGTCGCCAAGTACCGGGAGGCCATGCGCATCCCCAGCTCCAGCGAGCGCCTGCGCGCCGGCTGAGCGCGCGGAACTTGCGGCGGCGGCAGCGATCCCCATACACACAGATGACTGACGGATGCGCCTGCCGGTCGGCGGCGCATCGACCCGCCGCCCGCCGGGCGGCCCGTACCAGAGGAGGCGCACCATGCAATTCCAACTCAGCGGCCAGCAGATCGAAGTCACGCCCGCCCTGCGCGACCACGCCACCAGCAAGCTCGACCGGCTGACCCGCCTCGACGACAAGTGCCTCGGCCTCTCCATCGTGCTGTCCGTGGACAAGCTGCAGCAGCGCGCCGAGGGCACGCTCGCGGTCAACGGCGCCACCCTGCACGCCGAGGCCGCCGAGGCCGACATGTATGCCTCCATCGACGTGCTGTTCGACAAGCTGGTCGCCCAGCTGCGCAAGCACCGCGACAAGCTGTGCGACAAGCACCAGCGCGAGGTGCGCCAGGAGCGCCAGTACGGCTGAACGGCGCCGCCAGGACAGACCCGGAAGACCCGCCGCCATGGCGGGTCTTCCGTTTGCGGGCCTGCCCGGATCGCGGCCGGAGGCCGCTCCCACAGGCTCGCGGCGGCCTTGTGGGAGCGGCCTCCGGCCGCGATCCCCCGCCCGCCCCGCGCCCCGCCATGCTGCGCTGCGGCGCGCCCCCGGGCGAACTGGCACAATGGACGGGTCCGCCACCACCGGCAGAGGAACGGCAGCTTGGACCGGCTCACCGCACGACAACTGTTCGACGGCGTCCACGAGCGCATGGCGCTGCGCTGGGTCTCGGGCATGCGCGGCGAGGGGCGGGTGCTCGAGCGCGGCGCCACCACCTCGCGCCGCCCCTCGCTGATCGGCTACCTCAACGTGATCTACCCCAACAAGGTGCAGATCATCGGCACCGAGGAGCTCAACTACCTCGACAGCCTCGACTCGCGCCAGCGCTGGGACACCATCAACAAGATCGCCGCCTACCAGCCGGTGGCGCTGATCGTCACCAAGGACCAGCCGATCCCCTCCGACCTGCGCGAGGTGGCCGAGGAGACCAACACCCCGCTGTGGATCAGCTCCAAGCGCGGCCACGAGCTGCTGACCTGGATGCAGTACCACCTGGCGCGCATGCTGGCGCCGCGGATCACCCTGCACGGGGTGTTCCTGGAGGTGTTCTCGATCGGCGTGCTGATCACCGGCGAGTCCGGCTCGGGCAAGAGCGAGCTGGCGCTGGACCTGATCAGCCGCGGCCACCGGCTGGTCGCCGACGACGCCACCGAGTTCACCCTGATCGCCCCGGACGTGATCGACGGCACCTGCCCCGAACTGCTGCAGGACCTGCTGGAAGTGCGCGGCCTGGGCGTGCTCAACGTGCGCGAGATGTTCGGCCACACCGCGGTGAAGCCGTCCAAGTACCTGCGCCTGGTGGTGCACCTGAAGCCGCTGCGCGACGGCGAGGACATCGACGCGCTCACCCGCCTCACCGGCGACACCGGCCACCGCGAGATCCTGGAAGTGCAGGTGCCGATGATCACCATTCCGGTGGCGCCGGGCCGCAACCTCGCGGTGCTGGTCGAGGCGGCGGTGCGCAGCCACGTGCTCAAGAGCAAGGGCATCGACCCCGCGCAGACCTTCATCGACCGCCAGGCGCACCAGATGCGCCGGCTCCCGCCCTGGTGATCCCATGAGCGAACCCGCACCCGCGACGACCCTGCCCACGCTCGACCCGGACGCCGTACACCTGGTGGTGCTCACCGGCATGTCCGGCGGCGGCAAGACGGTGGCGCTGCGCGCGCTGGAGGACCTGGAGTTCTACTGCGTGGACAACCTGCCCACCGGCCTGCTGCCGCAACTGGTGCCGGCGGTGCTGAAGAACCACGGCGGCCGCCAGCGCCGCATCGCGGTGGGCGTGGACGTGCGCAACCCGGGCGAGGACCTCGAGCAGATGCCGGTGGTGCTCTCCGGGCTGGCCGCCAGCGGCGTGCAGGTGCACCTGATCTTCCTCGACTGCCGCGACGACGTGCTGATCAAGCGCTATTCGGAGACGCGCCGGCGCCACCCGCTGGCGCTGCGCGGCGTGTCGCTGGCCGACGCGATCGCCAACGAGCGCCGCCTGCTGCGCCCGCTGATGGCGATCGCCGAGCGCGTGATCGACTCCAGCGAACTCAACGTGCACCAGCTGCGCCGGCTGGTCGCCGCCGGCTACGCCCAGGCCGCCGCGCGGCTCACCCTGATGTTCCAGTCCTTCGCCTTCCGCCGCGGCCTGCCGCTGGACGCCGACTTCGTGTTCGACGCGCGCTGCCTGCCCAACCCGCACTGGAAGCCCGAGCTGCGCCCGCTGTCGGGCAAGGACGCGCCGGTGCGCGAATTCCTCGAGGCCGAGCCGCTGGTGGCCGAGTACTACGCCGACACCGCGCGCTGGCTGGATGCCTGGCTGCCACGCTTCGAGCAGGACGACCGCAGCTACGTCACCATCGCCATCGGCTGCACCGGCGGGCGCCACCGCTCGGTGTACCTGGTGGAGAAGCTGGCCGCGCACTACCGCGCGCAGCGCGAAAGCGTGCTCACCTTCCACCGCGAGCTGGAGTAACGCCATGCCGCATGTTCCGCCGCACGCAGGGGACCGGCCGTGAGCGTCGGCGTGCTGCTGATGACCCACGAGGCGGTCGGCAAGGCGCTGGTCGCCGCCGCCCAGCACGTGATGCCGCGGCTGCCGCTGCAGGTGGACGCGGTGGAGGTGCCGCCGAACGCCGACCCGGACGTGATGCGCGCGCTCACCGCCAGCCACGCGCGCGCGCTCGACCAGGGCGACGGCGTGCTGGTGCTGGCCGACCTGTACGGCGCCACGCCCTGCAACATCGGGCTGTCGCTGGCCGACCTGGGGGTGCGCATCCACTGCGTGTCCGGGCTCAACCTGCCGATGCTGCTGCGCGTGCTCAACTATGCCGAGAAGCCGCTCGACGAACTGGCGCAGATCGCGGCCAGCGGCGGGCGCGGGGGAATCTTCATCGACCATGCGTGAGCAAGAGATCGTCGTTTCCAACAAGCTGGGCCTGCACGCCCGCGCCTCGGCCAAGCTGGTGCAGCTGGTGCAGGGCTTCAAGTCCACCGTGTGGCTGGCCAGCAAGGGCCGCGAGGTGAACGCGCAGAGCATCATGGGCGTGATGATGCTGGCCGCCGGCCTGGGCACGCCGCTGACCGTGCGCGCCGAGGGGCCGGACGAGGAGGCCGCGCTGAACGCGGTGGTCGACCTGTTCGCGCGCAAGTTCGACGAGGGAGCGTGAGATGTTCGGTGTAGGGAACGGGAAACGGGGAACGGGGGACGAGTGGCCGTCCGGCAGCGTGGCGCGCCGCGTTCCCCGTTCCCCGTTCCCCGTTCCCCGCCTTTCGGGAGGCCGCCCATGAGGCACATCCTCGCCGGCACGCCCGCCTCCCGCGGCATGGCGCTCGGCCGCGCGCGGCTGGTGCAGCCCAGCCGCTACCTGGTCGACACCCGCCCGCTCGGCGACGACGAGGTCGAGGCCGAGCTGGAGCACCTGCACCGCGCGCTCGACACCGCGCGGCAGGAGCTGCGCGAGCTGCGCGGCAAGCTGCACGGCGCGCTGGCGCGCGAAGTCAACGAGTTCATCGACGCGCACAGCCTGCTGCTGGACGACCGCGAGCTGCTGCAGGGCCTGGACGACATGGTGCGCATCGGCCGCTACCGCGCCGGCGCCGCCCTCAAGAAGCAGCGCGACCGCCTCGCCAAGGTGTTCGAGGCGATGGACGACCCCTACCTGCGCAGCCGCAAGGAGGACATCGACCAGGTCATCAACCGGGTGATCTCCGCGCTGCAGCGCCAGACCACCCGCGAGGAGCGCAAGCTCGCCGCGCGCGTGGGCGAGATCCTGGTCGCCGACACCATCGCCCCCGCCGACATGGCGCACCTGGCCGGCAACGGCCTGCTCGGCGTGGTCGCCAGCTCCGGCAGCGCCTACTCGCACAGCGCCATCCTCGCGCGCAGCCTGGACCTGCCGATGCTGGTGGGCACGCGCGACGCGCTCTCCACCATCCACGACGACGACCTGATCCTGCTCGACGCCGAGCGCGGCGAGACCATCGTCCATCCCACCGCGCAGGACCTGGCGCGCTATCGCGCCTGGCAGCGCGAGGCCGCGCAGCAGGGCCGCCGGCTCGCCGCGCTCGCCAACGCGCCCACCCGCACCCGCGACGGCGCGGAGATCCGCCTGCTCGCCAACGCCGAGATGGCGCCGGACATCGCCATGGCGCGCGCGCGCGGCGCCGACGGCGTGGGCCTGTACCGTACCGAGTTCCTGTTCCTGCGCAGCAAGGGCCTGCCCAGCGAGGACGAGCAGTTCATCGCCTACCGCGACCTGGTGCTGGGCATGGGCGGACTGCCGGTGACCATCCGCACGCTCGACCTGGGCGCCGACAAGGCCGACGCCGCCGGCCTGGTGCTGCGCGGCGAGGACAACCCCGCGCTGGGCGTGCGCGGCGTGCGCCTGTCGCTGCGCTACCCGGCGGTGTTCACCACGCAGATCCGCGCCATCCTGCGCGCCGCCTGCTACGGCCCGGTGCGCGTGCTGGTGCCGATGGTCACCGTGCCGGACGAGCTGATCGCCGTGCGCACCCTGTTCAAGCTGGCGCGCCAGGACCTCAAGCGCGAGAGCGTCGACCTGCCCGAGAAGCTGCCGCTGGGCGCGATGATCGAGGTGCCCGCCGCGGCGATCAACGTGCGCGCGCTGCTCGAGCACGCCGACTTCCTCGCCATCGGCACCAACGACCTGGCCCAGTACGTGCTCGCCGCCGACCGCGGCAACGACGCGCTGGACAACATCTACAACCCGCTGCACCCGGCGCTGCTGCGGCTGATCTCCCACGTGATCGGCGCCGGCCGCCGCGCTGACAAGCCGGTGAGCCTGTGCGGCGAGATCGGTGGCGACGTGCGCTTCACCGCCCTGCTGCTCGCCCTCGGCCTCACCGAGTTCAGCATGCACCCCGGCCAGCTCCTGCACGTGCGCGACCGCCTGGCCTCGCTCGACCGCGGCGAGCTGCGCAAGCTGGCGCCCAGGCTGATCCGGGCGCATACGCACGAGGAAGTGGAGGAGTTGCTTGCGAAGCTTGAGTGAGCGCTCGCCGACCACCACCGTGGCGCCGGCCACCGGGTCATGCTCCGCATCGGCTCGCCATCTGCTCAGGCGTCAGCGCCACGCCCACGCTCAGGTCGAACTGCTGCGCCACCTGCACCCCTGCATCCATCAGCGCCCGATGCTGCGCCAGCGCGTCGATGGCGTCGCTCAGGAAGCGCCGCCCGGTCAGCGACGTGATCTGGTCCAGCACCGAGCGCTCCTCGTAGAAGCCGTCGGCGCTGACCCCATCACGTCGCAATGGGCGTGTCGATGTCGAAAGCCTGCATGAAAGGGTAAGGGTCGTAATAGGCATCAAGCGGTTTCACCGGCAGCCATTCGGCCGGAATCCAAGGCGTGTCCACCGTCACCTCGTAACCATGCCGCCAGGCGATCTTGGCGTAGATCACCGCCTCTTGGACGATGAACCAGCCGGTATAGCCCTGATCCTCGTTCCGCCACTTGCGTTCTTCCGGCGTCACCATTTCCGCCAACGCACTTTCCATGGCAGCCACATCGCCTTTTGCCAGCGCCAGATAGAACCGATTGTCCGGCGTGAAGCGCGCCATTCGCTTGGGCACATCGGCCAGAAAGCGTTCGCTGCGTTCTCGCAGCTTGTCCCACTCCCCACGCAGGGCCAGCTTAGCTTGGTAAGTCTCGAACTCGAACGTCCCGCCCTTGCTCGCACGCTTCAGGTCAACAGCATCGAATGTGCCGAACCATGCCACCAGTTGTGAATGGTCGGAAAGTAGGGGCCAGAGCATGGCGTTGCGCTCGTACAGCGCCCCCCAAATACCCCTATTGGGATCTTTCTGATAAAGGATGCGGTCAATCTTGCCGGCGATGTAAGCTTCCTGTTTGCACTTCGACAAGTCGCGGTCAGCAAACCAAGCCATCAGCGAGGATGTAATGGCAAGCTTTCTCAGGCCACCCTTACAAGCTTCCGGATCTCCTGTATTGGTATTTATATATTCCAATCTTACGCACTCACGTTCCTTATGGCTTTCCATATGCCCGCCAACATGTGCAAGGCCTTTTTCGACACTTAATGTGTAATCAGCAATAAAAGGCATGATTGAATCCTAATCTAATGAGGTGAGGGTACATTGACCGGTACACCGATCAATTGCCCAGTTTTCTTGTTCACGCCAATGACAGCCGTGTTCAACGTACCGCTGTCACGCGCTTGCTCAATGGCCTTATAGGCAGGTGACGTTTCGTCTATTTTATCCATCACTTGATCAATCCACTTTGCTGAAAGCTGCAAAGAATCATCCGCCGTCCTGCCAAGCGAGAATGCCCCATTCATCATTTGCTTGGCATCGATCAGAATCGTCACCGTTCCATCCGAGTTCTGTAGTACCGCATCGAAGCCCTTGTTACCGGCATACTTGCCACCGTCAAGTACCTTCATGCCCTGCTTCTTCGCCACCGAATTGACCAACGACTCGGTGAGACCGCCCGTTGGATCGCCTTCCCGTGCAATTCTTGTCAGTAGCGCCTGATCCTGCGCGTCGGCGACGTTTAGCACACACTGGCTGCCGCAGACTTTCGCTTGATTGATGAAGCCACCTGGCGTCGGCGTGACCGGAACCCCCTTTGACCTGCCCCCATCAGCCGTACCAGTGATTACTGATAAAGCCCGGGGTTGGAGGGTACTGCGTTGTTGCCGGTTTGTGCGCGATGGTTGGCGGCGAACTGTGCCGGTGGGATGCGACCACAGCT
>Ga0180221_1000354_pt1 | contig 45081 bp, 58 predicted proteins | sample eDN5th37CKraftMG_FD_151339 | JGI IMG/M metagenome (GOLD analysis project Ga0180221, IMG submission 151339) | Enriched Miracle-Growth compost microbial communities from Emeryville, California, USA - eDNA 5th pass 37_C Kraft MG (version 2) (version 2) ...
CACAACCAACATCCAAGAACAAATGCCTCCGATCGATCCGGAGGCATTTTGATGACCCCACGTTAAGGGGTCCCGTTTGGACGAAAATTACCCCTTAAACAGGGTCCTCTTTCCATGAAAAATCACATACCCGATGCTGGCACGGTCGATGATGCGACCCCGTTCATGCTGATCGAATGCCTTGAGGTTGAGCTTGAGTGCGAAGTCGAGTGGGAAGACGGCGAGCCTGTTGTGCTTGTCAGCGACGTGTACCTCGACGACCGCAGTCTGATGCAGAGTGATGACCCGCTGGCGAGAACGATCGCTGATCGCATTCAGCGCGACGCCGAAGACGATGACGCCTTCATCGAGCGCGCTGTCGATCAAGACGGGAGCTTCTCCTTTCGAGGTCTTGGCCCGAATGATCCGGATGGCCGCATGGTGAGGGTCGCAGCATGAGCGAATACCTGCTGTTGAAATGGGGAACGCTCAAGGGATGGGACATTGGTGAGAACGGGAAAGCCCGTGCCGCCCTTGCAAGGTACGCTAGCGGTCCAACGTCCGTCAGTCTGCTTTCCCAGAGCGACACAGCTGATCAGAAGGCCGCTCTTTGCGAACTGATCGACGCGATCAATGGGCCGATACGAAACGATTGGTCTGGCGAGGATATGTCGAAGGATGACGCAAAGAAATACGTCATGGAGTACCCAGCATGACCCGCCACTTCCTTCAAGACCTCACCGCCCTGCTCGCTCTCTCTGCCTTCATCATCGGCATCACCATACTTGGAGCAGTGGCATGAAGTGGAACCGCGACATCTCGCAAGCCCCCAAAGGCGGCTACGTCACCGAGACGCGGAGAGGCAAGAACGGCCAGGAAATAGCCGTTCAGGTTTACCGCGCACCGAAGATCATCGCCGCCGGGAATGGCAAGACTGTAACCGCCTCACGCTGGCTGCCTGAAGACGAGCGCGGGGGTGGCGGCCGCTGGGAGTGCTTCACTCGTGATACCCCGCCGCTTGCGTGGATGCTGTGGCCGTCGCACCCCGACGACGAGGTCAGCCATGACTGACTTCGCCCCCGCCTCATCCGACACCCTTCACCGCTGGCTAGCCCTCTACCTGGACGAGGCGGTCAAGGCCGAAATCCGCCGCGAGCTTGAACGCCGCGAGACGCCAATGAGGAAAGCAGCATGACGTCGAACACTGCACTAGACCTGCGCGAGCCAGAAACAAGCCGCGCCGTAGATGAGCCTTCCCGCTTTGCACCCGCCGAAATGACGCCTATGCAGATGGCCTATCAGCTTATCCAGAGCGGTGCCGACTTCCAGTCCGTCCGCGAGATGATGGCACTGAGCAAGGAGCTTGCCGCCGATCAGGCCAAGCGCGCATTCGACGCAGCCGTGGCGGCTGCGAAGTCTGAAATTGGTCCCGTCATCAAAAACGCCAAGGGACACAACAGCAAGGCTTACGCAAATTTCGCTGCGTACGCGAGCGCTGTCGATCCGGTTCTGAGTGAGCACGGCCTGTCCTACCGCTTCCGCACCGAACAGAATGACAAGATCACTGTCACTTGCGTCCTGTCTCACAAGGATGGGCATTCTGAGGAGAACAGCATTTCCGGCCCGGCGGATACGAGCGGCAACAAGACCGCCATTCAAGCGATCGGATCCACGCTCACTTATTTGCAACGCTACACTCTCATCCAGTCCCTCGGCCTAGCCTCCGCCGAAGACGACGACGGACAGAGCCACGGCAAGAGCGCAGAAGAGCTAGCCACGGTCAGCGAAGAACAACTGGAGACCCTGCGCGATCTGATCGCAAAAACCGGATCAGACATCGAGAAGTTCTGCGCTTACTTCAAAATCGACGCACTCCCAGAACTCCGCGCCTCGCGCTTCGAGGAAGCAATGCAATCACTCAGGAAGAAGGCGGCGAAGTGATGGAACAGCGTTCGGAAGAATGGTTTGTCGTCCGCGCTGGCAAGGTGACTGCCTCGCGTATAGCTGACGTTCGCGCCCGCACGAAAACCGGTTGGGCTGCATCGCGCAAGAACTATATGGCCGACCTTATAGCCGAGCGCCTCTCCGGCGAGCACATACCGGGGGGCACCGGAGCGGCGCGGCGATGGGGCACCGAGATAGAGCCCGAGGCAAAGCGCGCCTATGAGTTCTACAGCGATGCAGAGATTGTCGATGTTGGGTTTATCCCGCACCCGACCATTGCCGACGCTGGAGCCTCGCCCGATGGGTTGGTTGGCGACGACGGGCTGGTCGAGTTCAAATGCCCGACCGTCATCACCCACCTTGAGACGCTGGAAACCGACGCCATCGCGCCAGAGTATCTGCAGCAGATGCAGTGGCAGATGGCTTGCACCGGCCGCCAGTGGTGCGACTTCGCGAGCTATGACCCGCGCTACCCCGAAGCGATGAAGCTCTACGTCCAGCGTGTGAAGCGTGACGATGAAACGATAGCGGCGATCGAACAAGACGTGGTTGCCTTCCTCTCCGAACTGCGAGAGCGCGTCGATAGGCTCCGCTCAAAGTATGAACCCGAAACAGACCAGCTGCCTGAGGCGGTGCGTCTACTCATGGCAGGCTGAACCATGACCTCCCCCATGCTTTTCAGATATTGCGGCGAAGGCGAGTTCCGCCCTGCCTCCGAGTATTGGGGCAGCAAGGCAGACACGGCCTATGTCGTTGGAGAAGTCTACAAGCTGGCACCATGCGAAGACCGCAGCCAGGCGAGCCATAACCATGAGTTCGCGGTGATTGCCGACCTATGGGCCAACCTTCCCGAGCGCTTCAAGCATGAGCCATGGGCGCAGTCGCCGGAACACTTGCGCAAATACGCGCTCATCATGTGCCGCTACTGCGACACACAAACCTACACCTGTGGCTCCAATGCCGAGGCGCAGCGCTGGGCGAAAAACCTGCGGCCGCTGTGCGAATACAGCGTCGTGTCTGTCGAAGGAACCACGGTCTACCGCTTCATTGCTCAGTCGCAGTCCAAGCGCGCGATGGGTGCCAAGCGCTTCCAGGAGAGCAAGACCGCCGTCCTCGAATACATCGAAGACCTGATCGGCCTGGAGCGCGGTGCTTCAGCCAAGACGGAGGCAGCAGCATGAAGCGCTTACTCTCACGCCTATTCCGTCGCCGCCCTTTCGTCGTATCCGTCTCCACCTACCGGGTGAAGAAAACGGATGCTGACAAGGCCCTCGAACAGAAGACCGCAATGCTTGCCAAGGAGCTTGGCCGTCCCAACCCGCTGGCGAGGCAGTGATGGCAAGACGCGAGTTCTCACGGAAGACCAAGCGCGAAGCTTTGGAGCGCGCGGGCGGCCACTGCGAAAAGTGCAAGGCCGCGCTCAAGGTTGGCGAAGGTGAGGTTGACCACATCTTGCCGGATGTTCTGGGCGGCGAGCCGGTCCTGGCCAATGCTCAGGTGCTATGCCGCGTCTGCCATGCGCAAAAAACAGCCGACGACATTCGCCGCACCCGCAAGGCCGATCGCCAGCGCGACAAGCATTCAGGCGCAATGCGCAATAGGCCCAAGCTGGTAGGCCAAGCCTTCCCCAAGGCCAGCAAGCATCCATCCATAGACAAGAACGCCCTGCCCCCACTGGCACGGCCGCAGCTATTCAGGTGAACAAATGACCAGGCCGCTTCGCCATAGCCGCAGCGAGATCCAGAACGCCGCTCGAGTCGCGAAGGAAATGAACATGACCGTGCGCCTGGAGGCGGATGGGGCGATCACACTGATCCCTGATAACGACGCAACAATTGACAATGATGCCGCCCCATTGAAGTCTCTGGAGGCGTGGAGGAATAGAAATGCGCGTTCGTCTACCGGGCGTCCATAAGGTCAGGAAGCGCCTCGCCGACGGCTCGACCGTGTTCTACTATTATGCTTGGCGCGGCGGTCCGAGGATTATGGCTGATCCGGTCAAGGAAGAGCGGAAGTTCAACGAGGAGTTCCTGCGGATGACGCAGGATCGGCAGAACCCCCAGTTTGAAGGCCGTCTGGTTTCGATCATCCGGGCCTATATGAAGTCCCCCCATTACAAGGAACTGAAGGCCTCGACCCGCGAAGGCTACCTTCTGGCCATCCGCGCGATCGAGGCGGAGTTCTACGACATGACGGCCGAACAGATCTCGGCACAAGGAACGCGGACAATCTTCCTTCAATGGAGAGACGAGATCGCCGAGGCTCATCCGCGGAAAGCAGACCTCTACATGAGTGTCCTGCAGCGGATCCTTTGGTTTGGGCTCGATCGCGAGATGATTACCCGGCATCCCCTTGAGCGCGTGAGCAAGGTCAGCGACGGATCACGCCGAGAGATTATCTGGAAAGATGAGGAGATCGAGCGGTATCGCTCAACGGCACCGGAGCCCCTTGTGCGGGCGATGATGCTCGCTGCCTGGACAGGTCAACGGCAGGGCGACCTGCTCGCGCTAACATGGGCCGCCTACGATGGCAGAGCGATTCGCCTCCGGCAGTCCAAGACAGGCTCGCATGTGGCAGTGAAGGTGTCGGAAGAGCTGAAGACGATTCTGGACGAAGCGAAGGCGCGGAACGAGGCAAACGCGAAGCCGGCCATTACGATCTTGACGAACCAGGCGGGGAAGCCCTGGCAAACAGGCTTCAAATCGTCCTGGCGCAAGTCGCTTGCTGCGGCGGGGATAACGGGAAAGACGTTCCACGATCTGAGAGGAACGTTCGTGACGCTGGCCTACCGAAACGGGGCCTCAATCAAGGAGATTGCAGAGGTCACAGGGCACTCCGAAAAGGACGCTGAAACGATCATCCGGAAGCACTATCTCGTCTCGAGTGCAGCCGTGGAAAAGATCGAAGGAAGAACAAAAAAGTAAACCGTTTGCTCTTCCGGTAAACTGAGCCAATTTTGGGGGTGGCTAAGTCTTTGATTTAATGGTCGGAGCGGCGGGATTCGAACCCACGACCCCTTGACCCCCAGTCAAGTGCGCTACCGGGCTGCGCTACGCTCCGAGCCGTGCAAACCCCTATATAACCCAACCCCGACGCGCAAGCACTATTTTGAGTTTCCCGCAGGTTCACCTGATCCATGATCGCAAACCGGCTAATGAGCTAGGCATATAGTGCCCCCTGCTAGCTTAACTGCGCCGGCTACTTGCGGCGCGAAACGAAATCCGCGGCGTAACGGTGCTCGCGAATCGGGCGAACGCGCTCCGTCGTCTCGTGGTAGAGCGGATGAGCCTTGTAGGCCGCCAGAGCCGCCTCGTCCGCGAACTCTGCGTAGACGATCACGTCGACCTTCGAGTTGTCGTAGAGATCGACCTTGCGGTTGATGCCGATCTCGAAAAAGTCGCTGTGCGGAATTTCGGCCAGCCGCCACAGGCCCTCAGCGATTCGATCGACATCCTGCGGATCATTGGCACTGAAAAAGACGATGTGGCGTATCATGCGAACTCCGATGCAAAGCGACAGACGTGAAAGGAGGCGGTCCGAGCTTCCCGATGTCAGGAACTCTGCCGCCTCCCCTTCGGTTGCAGATCCCTCAGGCCAAGAACCCGAGAGACGCTGCAACGATCAGCCGCCTTATCGTCTTATCTAATGAAATCATCAATGCGGCGGATGGTGACGCGGCGGTTCTCCCAGTTCTCGTAAGGAGTGTTTACGAGCAGGAATTCCTCGCCGTAGCCCACCGTCTCGATCGCCCGCGACGGTACCCCGAACTGCGAGACCAGCACGCGCTTCAGCGAATCAGCCCGCGCCTGCGACAGACGCAGGTTGTAGTCGGCAGCGCCCACCGCATCCGTGTGACCTTCGAGCAGGAACCTGGTTCCCGGGCGGTTGCGCAGCAGCCGCTTCAGGGCAGATGCGATCTGCTCAACTTTTGGGTACTGCGAGCGTCCGATGTCGGCCGAGGCGGTTTCGAAGTTGATCGCCTGAATATCGACGGACGGAGCGCGGCGGCGCAGATCCGGCCGGCGCTTGAACTGGTCGATCGTCACGCGGTCCTGCTGACGGACACGCTCGCGCGGACCTGCCTCAAGACGGCGCAGGATCTGAGCCTCACCGGGCATGCTCGCCTGCGCGAGGACGGCGGTTGGAGCAAGGGTTGCTGCTGCAAAAAGGAAAAGTGCGTTACGGCGGTTTAGCATGATGTTGCCTCCAGGAATTCAATGCGCGCAACATGCGACAGCATAGGTGAAGGCAACATGAATATGTCGGTTACAAACAGTTCAGCTTCTTCGCTGGCTACATTTTTCGCATCTGAGGGAGCCGGTCCCTCTGCGCCCATTCAGCGATGCAGAAGGACCTCTGCCCGTTTCTCGTCGGAGATCGGCATGCCGTAGGTTTCGGAGCGGCGGACCGGCACGAAGCCCATCTTCTGGTAGAGCGGAAGTGCTGCCGGATGGTCGAGCGTGCAGGTTTCGACCGAAACGACCCTGGGGCCGCCCTCCCAGGCCGCGCGAATTGCGCAGCCAAGGAACCAGCGCGACAGGCCCCTGCCGATCGCATGCGGCATCAGACCGAAGAGCAGCAGGCGGCATTCCTTGCGGTCGAAGCGGTGCAGCTCGAAGAAGCCCGCCGGCGCGCCATCCATGTAGAGCACATGGAACTCCCTGTCCGGCGCCTTGAGGCGCCTGGCCAGCTGTTCATCGTCCAGGAAGAGAGCTGCAGTCCAGTGCCAGTCACGCCCGACGCGATCGTAGATGTAACGGTAGAAGTGGAGCGGCATGTCCCGGCAGCGCAGAAGGGCCAGCTGGTGCGGGCCCATCGGTATGGGGGGATAGCGCTCTGGCGGACGATGCATTTCGAGCAGTGTAACTGTCGTCAGTGGTCCGGCCGAGTCCGTCATGCCTAGTCTCCCGTCACGACTGGCGTGTCCGGCTGGGCTCCCCACTCGCTCCACGACCCGTCATAGAGTCGCGTGCCTGTCGCGCCGACTGATTCGAGCGCCAGTGCGATTACGGCCGCCGTGACGCCGGAGCCGCAGGAGGTAACGGTCGGCCTGGACAGATCGAGGCCAGCAGCAGTCAGCTGTTCACGCAGTCGATCGAGCGGAAGCAGCTCGCCGTTTTCTGCCAGGCTGGTTGCCGGAACGCTCACCGCGCCCGGCATGTGCCCGCCACGCAGGCCCGGACGCGGCTCGGGGTCCTTCCCTGTGAAGCGTCCCAGAGACCGCGCGTCGGCGATCTGTACGCCCTGGTCAACCAGCTGGCGCATCTCGTCGAGGAACACGACCTTGCTCTCATCGTAGTCGGCAATGAAAGCGCTGCCGGCAATCGGGGTTGGCTTGTCTGTCACCGGCCTGCCCTCCGCCTTCCAGCGGTCGAAGCCACCGTCAAGAATAAAGACGTTCTTTGCGCCCATGACGCGGAAGAGCCACCAGGCGCGTGGAGCGGAAAAGTAGCCGGGGCCGTCGTAGACGACGATCGTGTCATCGGCGGAGATACCCATCGAGCTTGCAAATCGCTCGAACAGGCGCGGGTGCGGAATGGTGTGCGGGAACTGCGAATCGGGCTCGACCACCAGATCTTGATCGAAGAACACTGCACGCGGGATATGCGCGGTCTCGTATTCCGCTTCGGCGTTACGTCCGGCAGCGGCAAGATACCAGGAGGCATCCACAATCGTGATTCCGGGGGTTTCCAGGTTCTCCTGCAGCCAGTCGGCGGAGACCACGAAACGACTCTTCTCACCCATTTCCTGAACCTACTCACTTGGGGGTCTTCTCTTCAGAAGACCGAATTAATGGCAGTGCCGCAAGAGTAAAGTACGTCTCCTGCTCAGGCGCTGTCGGGCAGCGGGCCGAAGCGCAGGCGGAAGCGGCGGTTCTCGCGTCCCTTCTTCTCGATCTTGCCGACATGGATCTCACCCACTTCAGAGGTGTTGGCCACATGGGTGCCGCCGCAGGGCTGGCTGTCGACGGACGATCCCTCGCCGATGCAGACCAGGCGGATACGGCCGGTGCCGATCGGCGGGCGCACGTTCTTCGACTTGATGAGCGTGGGCTTCGCCTGAAGTTCCTCGTCGGTGATCCATTGGGTGAAGATCGGATGGTTGCCATGCACCAGTTCCATGATCTTCTCGGTAACCAATTCGCGCGTGTAGGACGGGTCCGGCAGGTCCAGATCGACGCGCGACTCCTCCTCGCCCACGGAAGCACCCGTGATCGGGAACGGGCAGACGACGCTCAGCAGGTGGCAGGCAGTGTGCATGCGCATGAGCTTCAGGCGGCGGTCCCAATCAATTTCGAGCTGGAGGGTCTCGCCAATCTCGGGCAGAACGGCGCCATCTGCAGGGACATGGATAATGTCATCCTTGGTTTCGCCGGTAACGGTCGTGGCCACGGGGATGCGCGTTCCATCCTCGCGCACGAACCTGCCGGTATCACCCGGCTGGCCGCCCGACGTGGCGTAGAAGATCGTGCGGTCCAGAATGATTCCCCCGCGGTCGTTGATGCCGGTCACAACGGCACTGATCGTTCTCAAATAGGGTTCTTCACGAAATAAGGCTGCGGTCAGCATGCTTTTTCCTTATGATATAGAACTCTCAAGGGTCGTCTTCGCACTTGCGAAATACAATTTAATCAGCGATGGATTTGGCCCATTCATCGTTGCAGGCGGCCGGAGGCGCTGCAAGCGGCGATCCATGGAACTGTATCGGGAGAGAGCCCTTCATGAAAAGCCTTGTGACTGTGTTCAGCGCAGCGGCGGTGACACTTGCTTCTGCCAGCTTCGCTTTCAGTGCGCGGACTGACCTCGTCATCGGTGTCGTGCTGGAACCGCCGCACCTTGACCCGACGGCGAGTGCTGCCGGCGCCATCGACGAGATCCTTTACGCAAATGTCTTTGAAGGTCTGACGCGGATCGGTCCCAATGGCGAAGTGCTGCCGGGCCTGGCCGAAAGCTGGGAAGTTACCGAAGACGGCAAGGTCTACACCTTCAAGCTGCGCCAGGGCGTGAAGTATCATGACGGCTCGGACTTCGACGCCGAGGACGTGAAGTTCTCGCTCGATCGCGCGCGCGCCGCCGATTCCGTCAATGCACAGAAGGCTCTCTTCGCGGCTATCGACACTGTCGAAGCCGTCGATCCGCAGACAGTGAAAGTTACGCTCAAGCAGCCTCAGGGCTCCTTCCTCTACAATATGGGGTGGGGTGACGCTGTCATCGTCGCGCCCGAAAGCGCTGAGGGCAACAAGGAAAAGCCGATCGGCACCGGCCCCTTCCGCTTCGAGCGCTGGGCCAAGGGCGCATCGGTGACCCTTGCCAAGAACCCGGACTACTGGGGCGATGCCGTCGCGCTCGACAAGGCCGAGTTCCGCTTCATTCCGGATGCGGCTGCAGCTTTACCCGCGATCCTTTCCGGCGACGTTCAGGCGTTCCCGAGCTTTCCGGCAGGAGATGCGCTCGCCCCGATCAAGGCCGACCCGCGCTTCAGCGTCGTGATTGGCGCGACGGAAGGCGAGACGATCCTCGCCATGAACAACGCCAAGGCTCCGTTCGACAACATCAAGGTGCGCCAGGCGATTTCGCATGCGCTCGACCGCGAAGAGATCATTCTCGGCGCGACGGACGGGCTCGGCGTTCCGATCGGTTCGCATTTCTCGCCGGCCAACGAAGCCTATGAGGACCTTACCGGCACCTATCCGCACGACGTCGACAAGGCCAAGGCCCTGCTCGCCGAGGCCGGTTTCGCTGACGGCTTCTCAGCGACGATCAAGCTGCCGCCACCGCCCTATGCCCGCATTAGCGGTGAGATCATCACCTCGCAGCTGGCAGAAATCGGCATCAAGCTCGAGATCGTGCCTATGGAATGGGCGCAGTGGCTGGAGCAGGTCTTCACCAACAAGGATTTTGATCTCACGATCATCGCGCATACCGAGCCGAACGACATCGATATCTACGGCCGCGAGGGCTATTATTTCGGCTACAACAATCCGGAATTCAAAGCCGTGATGGCCGAGCTTGACCAGTCGAGCGATCCGGCTGTCCGTAACGAGCTCTATCGCAAGGCCCAGCGCATCATTGCTGACGACGCGGTCAACGGCTTCCTGTTCCAGCTGCCGAAGATCGGCGTATGGGATGCAAAGCTCACCGGCCTGTGGGAAAACTCGCCTCTGCAGGCGAATGACCTGACCAAGGTACGCTGGACTGACTAAGGTCCAGCGTATCTGAATGCGGGGGAGCGGCAAGACAGGCTCATGATTGTCTATGTCACAAAGCGGCTGGTTATCGGGCTTGTCACGCTGCTCCTTGCATCGGTGGTCGTCTTTGGCGTCCTCGAAATCCTTCCGGGCGATCCCGCCCGGATCATGCTGGGTATGAATGCCGGTCCAGATGCGCTTGAGGCGCTGCGGCAGGAAATGGGCCTGAACCAGCCCGCCCCTGTACGCTTTTTCCAATGGCTCGCGGGCCTTGTGACCGGCGATCTTGGACGCTCCTACACCTATTCCAGCCCTGTCATAGATCTCGTGCAGGAACGGCTTGTCGTCTCGTTGCCGCTGGCACTGATCTCGCTCTTTCTTTCCACAGCAATAGCAATCCCGGTTGGGGTGTTTGCTGCGTCGCGCAGCGGCAAGCTCAGCGACACGCTTACGATGGGCACGGCGCAGATCGGCATCGCGCTGCCCAACTTCTGGCTAGCGCTCCTTCTGGTCTATGTCTTTGCAGTGGGCCTGCGCGTCCTGCCTGCAGGTGGCTTTCCAGGCTGGGCAGATCCGGTGGAGGCGATCAAATCGCTGATCCTTCCCTCAATCTCTCTCGCCTTGCCCCAGGCCGCGATCCTCGCCCGCGTGACACGCTCGGCCATGGTGGAGACGCTCGGCGAAGATTTTATCCGCACCGCCCGGGCCAAGGGTCTGCCTCGGCGCAAGGTGCTCTGGCGGCATGCACTGCGCAACGCGATGATACCGGTGCTGACGATCCTGGGTCTACAGTTCTCATTCCTGCTCGCGGGCACGATCATTATCGAAAACGTCTTCTATCTGCCGGGGCTTGGCCGGCTGATCTTCCAGGCGATCAACCAGCGCGACCTGATCGTGGTGGAAGGCGTGGTGATGCTACTCGTTGCCAGCCTCATCCTGATCAATCTCGCCGTCGATATCTGCTACGCCATCGTCGATCCCCGCCTGAGGATCGGCCGATGACCATCGAGCAGACCGCCGTCGATCTCTCCCAGCGCCATGTGCTACGCCGGGCCTTCTCCAACGCTTCGTTTGTGGTAGGTCTCGCGATCACGCTGACGATCGCGATCGTGGCGCTGGTTTCGCTCTTCTGGGCACCGTACGACGTGACCAAGCTGTCGGTCGCAAGTCGCGTCCAAGGGCTGTCCTGGGCGCACCCGTTCGGCACTGACCACCTCGGCCGCGACATTCTCTCAATGATCATGCTAGGCGCGCGCAATTCCATCGCCGTCGCGCTGGTGGCGGTCGGCATCGGCATGGGGCTTGGGGTGCCGCTCGGCCTCTGGGCTGCGGCCAGGGGTGGCTGGATCGATGAAGTGCTGATGCGCACCAATGACGTGATCTTTGCCTTTCCTTCGCTGCTCTCTGCCGTGATGATCACCGCGATCTTCGGCCCCGGCGCGATCAACGCCATCATCGCCATCGGCATCTTCAACATTCCCGTCTTCGCCCGCGTCGCACGTGGCGGGGCACTTGCGATCTGGCCGCGCGAATTCGTGCTGGCGGCGAAGGCCTGCGGCAAAGGCGGGTTCCTGATCTCTGCCGAACATATCCTGCCCAACATCGCGAACCTGCTCCTGGTGCAAGCGACAATCCAGTTTGCGCTTGGCATTCTCGCCGAAGCTGGACTCTCCTATCTGGGGCTTGGCGCACAGCCGCCGATGCCATCCTGGGGCCGGATGCTGTTTGACGCGCAAACGCGGATTGCGGTTGCCCCTCACCTTGCCCTCTTCCCGGGAATGGCGATCGTGCTGACCGTGCTGGGGCTTAACCTTCTTGGCGATGGCCTGCGCGACGCCATCGATCCCAAGCAGAGGCGGACTCTATGAGCCTGCTTGAGATCGAAAATCTTCGTGTCTCGATCGGGCAGATCCCGATCCTGAACGGTGTCAGCCTGACGGTGGAAGCCGGGGAGATCATGGGGCTCGTGGGCGAGTCGGGCTCAGGCAAGTCCATGACAGCGCTCACGGCAATGGGACTGCTGCCCCACGGCATGGAAGCTTTCGGTCGCGTCACGCTTGATGGCGTCGATATCCTCAGCGCGCCCGAGAGCGCCATGAACCGCCTGCGTGGCCACGACATAGCCATGGTGTTTCAGGAGCCGATGACGGCGCTCAATCCGCTGAAGACCATTGGCGAACAGGTGGCGGAAGGCATCCGCTGGCACACGGGCGCGAACCGGGCCGATGCGGAGAGCCGCGCCCGCGCCATGCTCGACCGCGTAGGACTGCCGGAAAGCCAATTCCCCCTCAACCGCTATCCGCACGAACTCTCCGGCGGGCAGCGTCAGCGCGTCGTGATCGCCATGGCCTGCGCGCTCAATCCGAAGCTGCTCATCGCTGACGAGCCGACCACCGCGCTCGACGTGGTGATTCAGGCGCAGATCCTCGACCTGCTGCAGGAGCTGGTGGACGAGGGCCGCATGGGGCTGCTCCTCATCTCGCACGACCTCGCGGTGGTGGCGCAATATGCCGACCGGCTCACCATCCTGCGCGATGGCGAGGTGATGGAAGCGGGTGAAACGGCTGCCATCCTGCGCGAACAGAAGCACCCCTACACCCGACAACTCGCCCGCGCGTCGACGCATGTGCCAGCACGGGCCAAGGCTCCAGAAATTGCTTCCGGCAAGCCGCTCCTGGAGGTGAAGGGTGTGGCGCGGGATTATCCCGTACGCCGGACATCCCTCTTTGCGCCGAGGAAGACTTTCCGAGCCGTTGATGATGTCTCCTTTGACATTCAGGAGAGGCAGTCGGTGGCCCTCGTCGGACGGTCCGGCTGCGGAAAGTCTACGCTCGCCCGCATCATCCTTGCGCTCGACAAGCCGTCAGACGGCTCTGTGACGTTCCGTGGCAAGGACCTGGCTCACGGCTCGCAGGCTGAGCTCAAGAGCATCCGCCGCGATTTACAGGTGGTGTTCCAGGACCCCTACGGCTCCTTCAATCCGCGCCACCGCGTGGAGCGGCTGGTGGGCGAACCGCTTCATCTCATGGAGAAGCCGCTTACCGCAGCGCAGAAGCGGGACCGGGTTGCCGAGGCCCTGCAGCAGGTGGGTCTCTCGCCCTCCGACATGCACAAGTATCCGCATGAGTTCTCGGGCGGGCAGAGGCAGCGGCTTTCCATCGCGCGCGCCATCATCACCAAACCGAAGCTGATCGTCGCCGACGAGCCGGTCTCGGCGCTCGACGTTTCCATCCGCGCGCAGATCCTCGATCTCTTTGCGGAACTGAACGAGCAACTCGGCCTCGCCTATCTCTTCATCACGCATGATCTGACTGTCGCGCGCGCTGTCAGCGACGTTACGATGGTCATGCATGCCGGGAAGATTGTAGAGCGCGGGCCGACGTCAGAAGTGCTCTCGTCGCCAAAGACAGAGCCGGCGCGAGCACTTGTCGAGGCTGCGCCGGACCTTGAGCAGGCGCTCAACAAACGCCTGCAAGGGATTCAACGGTAAAGGATTTTACGCAGAAGCCTGCGCGGGCTCCTTGTCGAGAACCATGTAGTCGAGCGGAAGCTCGGTCGTGTACTTGATCTGCTCCATCGCGAAGGCCGAGGAGACGTTGCGGATCTCAATCTTGGCGATCAGCTTCTTGTAGAACTGATCGTAGGAGGCGATGTCCGGCACCACCACGCGCAGCAGATAGTCCACGTCACCGCTCATGCGATAGAATTCCACGACTTCCGGGAATTCCTTGATGACTTCCGAGAAGCGCTTCAGCCACTCGGGGTTGTGCGCATTGGTGCGGATCGAGACGAAAACCGTCACCCGCGCATTCACCTTCTCGGGGTTGAGAACGGCGACACGCTTGCGGATGACGCCCTCTTCCTCAAGCTTCTGGATACGGCGCCAGCATGGGGTCGTCGAAAGCCCAACCTTCTTGGCAACGTCGGCCACGGCAAGGGTTGCATTTTCCTGCAACAGGCGAAGAATTTTGCGATCAAGACGGTCCATGCGGCACACCCGTAGAATAATTTTCTAGAAAATGCCGTCAAAATGGGGCTATTTCAAGGAAAATATTTCTACAATGAAGCGTTCGAGTGGTCCCCGGTTTTAAATCATCGCTCTTATTTGCTGCTTCAGGACTGGCAGCAGCTCTTCCTCGAACCAGGGATGCTTCTTCAGCCATCCCGTGTTGCGCCAGGAGGGATGTGGCATGGGCAGCACGCGCGGTTTTACCGGGCTCTCCAGAATTGCCCGCCATTCGCGCACCGTTTCTGTGAGGCTCGCCTTGCGCAGGTCACCAAGGTGCCAGGCCTGAGCATATTGCCCGATGGTGAGGATCAGTTCGATCTGCGGCATCTCAGCCAGCACGCCTGCGCGCCAGTGCACCGCGCATTCGCGGCGTGGCGGCAGGTCGCCGCCGTTGCGATCATAGCCCGGAAAGCAGAAGCCCATCGGCACGATGGCAAAGCGCGCCGGATCATAGAACTCCTCGCGCGTCACACCCATCCAGCTGCGCAGGCGATCACCGGACCGGTCGGTGAACGGCAGGCCCGTTTCATGCACGCGCAGCCCCGGCGCCTGGCTGGCGATCAGAATCTTCGCCTGCTGCGAGGCGATCAGGACCGGCCGTGGCTCATGCGGAAGCGCCATGCCTGCTGCGGGGTTGTCGCGGCAGATCCGGCACGCGCGGATCTGCGCCAGAAGCGTATCGAGGCTGTCAGTCATTTACCGGCTAGTTGGCAGCGGGTCAGGCGGAGGCGCTTGGACGCGCTGCGATCTCATTGTACCAGCGCCCTACATGGGTGAGTTCAGGCGGCAATTCAATGCGCGCAGGCTTCATGAACTGAACCGAGACGAACCCGGTGATATCGGCCACGGAAAATTCGTCGCCTGCTATGAACCTACGGCCGGCCAGTTCCCTGTCGAGGATTTCGAGGAAAGCGCGCACGCGCGGACGGTTCGCCTCGGCCCATTCCCGGATCTGCGGAACTTCCATTTCCTTCATCGCCGGATGGGTGTGGCGAAACACAGCCTGGATCGTGCCCAGCAGATGGAACTCGACCCGGCGCTGCCACATCTCTACCCGCGCCTTTCCGAGCACTCCCCGTCCGAACAGGGCCGGCTCCGGGTGAAGCTCTTCGAGATAGCGGCAGATGGCGATGGTCTCACTGAGGATCGTTCCATCGTCCAGTTCCAGCACCGGAAGCTGCTTCATCGGGTTCAGCCGCGCAAACGCCTCGCCCAAATGCTCAAGCTTGCCCATGTCCACCGGGACCAGCGGAATATCGATGCCCTTTTCCGCCAGAAAGATCCTCACGCGGCGCGGATTTGGGGCTCTGCCCCCATCGTAAAGTTTCATACCTCACTCCCTCCAAAGATGCGGCTGTACAGCGACCACAGGGCATCCCCGATCGTGCTGCCCAGCCGGTAGAACCAGTTCTGGCCTTCCCTCTCCAGCACGGTCTGGTGTCCAGCGCGCCATTCCTTCGGCCGGTCGAACGACCCCTGCCACAGACCACGGTCGGCGAGCCTCGCCCTCACCTCGACCGTTTCATATTCACCGTATGCCAAGGCCCAGCCGGATTCCACCATCGCCTTGTTGAGCTCAATTTCGCCCGCGGAACAGGTGCCAAGCAGGCGATCGTACTGGTCGCGGCCATCGCCCCTGCAGCTCACCTGACTACCTCCTATAAGGCGCTGAAGCTCGCGCTTCGCCTCACGCCCGCATTCGTAGGTCTCGCCATGACGCAGGCAGAGCTGGTCGAGTTCCGGCGCGTCGATGCCCTTCAGCCTGATACGTTCGCCGTTCAGTGTTATCGAGTCACCGTCCGCCACGTGCGGGAAACCTTCGAGATCTGTTCGGAAGCCATTCAGTCCCAAGATCAGGCGGCCCAGCAAGAATACGATTGCAATGCCCAGTAACCAGTCCCGCACCCACCTCCAGCGCCACCGCCGGGATCGGCTTGATGGGCGAGAGCCAGCGCGTTTCGCAAGGTCAGGTTTCCGGGGCATTAACGGAATGAGCCTTTCGAGCTTCAAAGAGGCGATCCTAGCCGTCGACGTTGATTTGTCGACGCGCAAAGCCCCCCGGCGCACAGCTTTCCTGCTGCCTTGTGTTTTTGTCCCGAAGCCTCCATCTCTTCCTCATGACAGCGATTGAAACACCCTGTGTACGCATCTGCGTGATCGACGAGACGACCGGCATCTGCATCGGCTGCGGCCGCACGCTGGAAGAAATCGGTAGCTGGATGTCCTACACAGCCGAAGAACGCCGTACAGTTATGGCCGGGTTGGAGAAGCGCCTCTCCAAGATCGCAGACAGGGAGAAGGCTTGAGATGCGGCTGTTCTGGATCCTCATCGCTGTCATAGCCGTGGGCCTTATGCTGCTGGTCGCCAATCACGACAGCGGCTCTGTCTTCGGCATTCAGAACGATGCGTTTGCTTCGGGGCTCTACATGAGCCTTTGGGCCTGCGTCATCGCCGTGGGCCTCGTGGGCTCGCGCCGGCACATGTCGCAAGTGCTGCGGGACCTCGCCTATTGGCTGCTGCTCATTCTCATACTGATGACGGGATACCAATACCGCTTCGAGCTGCAGGACGTGGCGAGCCGCGTGTCGGCTGGCCTCGTACCCGGCAGCCCGATGTCAGTGTCGAGTGACGGGCGAATGGCCGTGATGATCGACCGCTCCAGGAACGGCCATTTCGAAGCGCGCGTGGACATGAACGGCGCAACAGTGCTCACACTGGTGGACACCGGCGCATCGGTAACCGTGCTGACCTACGCCGACGCAGGGCGGATCGGGATCAATGTGGAACGCCTCGCCTTCACCACGCCCGTGGTGACCGCCAATGGACGCGCCAACGCGGCCCGCGCCACCGTCGACGTCATGTCGCTGGGCGGCATCGAGCGGCGCAGAGTGCCGGTTATGGTGGCGGAAGCAGGACGGCTGGAACAAAGCCTGCTCGGCATGCAGTTCCTCAGCAGCCTCTCAAGCTTCGAGATGCGCGGCAGCCGTCTGATCCTGACTGATTAGGCGGCCTCGACAGCCGACAGGTCAACTTCGGCCAGCGCCTGCATCAGGACTTCCGGCCCTGCACCCGGGCGCGTGGCATCGCTCGACAGGATCTGACGGAAACGGCGTGCACCTGGGCGTCCGTGGAAAAGCCCCACCATATGGCGGGTGACGTGGCCCAGACGGCCACCGTTGGCGATGTGACGCTCAGCGTAGTCGGCCATGGCAGCGACGACCTCGGCCAGATCCGGTGCGGGTGCATCCTCGCCGTAGACTACGCGATCCACGTCCGCAAGGATCGCCGGGTTCTGGTAGGCCGCGCGGCCGATCATGACGCCATCAACTTGATTCAAATGTTGAAGGGTCTCATCCAGCGTTTGAATTCCGCCATTGATGCCTATGAATTGATTCGGCAATCGCTGTTTGAGGCGATAGACGCGATCGTAGTTGAGCGGCGGGATATCGCGGTTTTCCTTTGGGCTCAGCCCCTGCAGCCAGGCCTTGCGCGCATGAACCCATAACGCGTCAGCGCCAGCCGCGAATACGGCATCTGCCATGCGATCGAGCGCCTCTTCCGGATCCTGTTCATCGACGCCGATCCGGCATTTCACTGTCACAGGAATGGAGACCGCAGCCTTCATGGCGGAGACACACTCAGCCACCACCTCGGGCGTCTTCATGAGGCACGCGCCAAAGGTGCCAGACTGCACACGATCGGATGGGCAGCCAACGTTCAGATTGATCTCGTCATAGCCGAAGTCAGCTGCGATCCGCGCCGCCTCGGCGAGCTTCGCCGGATCGCTGCCGCCCAACTGCACGGCCACCGGGTGTTCCAAGGGATCGAAACCCAGAAGGCGATCACGCTTGCCGTGAATCACCGCATCCGCCACCACCATCTCCGTATAGAGCAGCGCTTTACGCGTCAGCTGCCGGTGAAAATAGCGGCAGGCCGAATCCGTCCAGTCGAGCATGGGGGCGATGCTGAAGATCTTTTCGCGCCCGGAATATGGATTTGCCATCGGTAAAACTAACTGCACTGGTTCAGAAACTGGGTGTGGCGTGCCTCTAACACGCTTTTGCCAGGGAGGCCATGTTGGCGCGGATGCTCCCAGACTATGGCAAGAGCATGTAGTGTGTCGGATCGCCGGGGCAAAGTCCTCCTCCGCAGAGCAGGACCGTCGAAACGCCATTTGCGGCTGAGATCAGCGCCAGAAGGCGCCCATTGCCAACACCGCGACGCGGCGGGGCTTCTTAGTGGATCGCTGACGACGAATTGGCGGTCGTAGGCCAGAAGAATCGCCCCACCCGAGATGATCAGCACCGAGACGATGAAACTCCACGTGTAGAAGTGCAGACCGAGGAACGGGTTGCCATAGGCGCCAGTGCCGGGAACGATATGCAGCAGGATCTGCCGCGTCGCCACGCCAGCGACCACGAGTGCGCCTAGAATCATGGTTGCATAATGGCTTGGACGGATGCCAAATCCGAGATTAAGAGCGAGCCCCGTCCCTGCCGCAATGAACCCGGCCCGCTGGAGGATGCAAAGCGGGCACGGAATGTCGCCGTAGATGATCTGGTCCGCAAAGGCGAACAGCAACACCGCGCAGATGGCGAGAAGGCCCAGCAAGTTCAGCCAGATCAGGCGCGCTTGGGTCATGCCTGCCCTCGATCAAAGCGTAATGTGGAGGACGCTGGACGCGTGCACCGCAAACAACGCGAGCACGAACAAGCTCGCCAACCACCAAAGGCAAAGCGCAGCCAGGCGATTCCCTCGCAGGATCGAAACAAAACCCAACAGATAGAAGAAAAAAGGAGCGCTCATCATCGGCGTGCTCGATCCTGCCAATTCCCGTTCGCCAAATTTGCGGAACAAGGTTCGTGTTGCTCCTTGAGCCTCCGGAAAAATTGCAAAAAGGGCAATTGCATTACCGTGACCTTACGGGAAGCAAGGAAACGGATGACCTATGACGGGTTCTGGCTGGCGAAGCCTTACGGGGCGTCGGAGCCCATATGTAGGGGAAGAGAATGGCGCGAGTGACGGGGCTCGAACCCGCGACCTCCGGCGTGACAGGCCGGCACTCTAACCGACTGAGCTACACCCGCGCATTTGCTTCGGTTTGTTTCGAAGCGATGGCGACCCTTTAGAGGGTATCTAGATTCGTGTCAATTGTTACAGCGATTTTCACGCCCTGCCCTGCCGATGCTCCACAGAGCAAAGCCTTTCCCTGTGGAATGGTCGTGGAAAAGCTTGTTTCTGCGCCGAATTGACGAGTTGGACTGACGTCAGACGCAAGTCAAGCGAGAGATATGTTGAAGACGATTTGGGAAGTGATTTGCGAGGGCCGCACCATTCTTCAGAAGAGAATGGCGCGAGTGACGGGGCTCGAACCCGCGACCTCCGGCGTGACAGGCCGGCACTCTAACCAACTGAGCTACACCCGCGCATTTGCTTCGGTTTGTTTCGAAGCGATGGCGCTCAATTAGGGGGTATCGAGATTCGAGTCAACAGGGGTTTCGGCCCGCCTGATCATTTTTCATTTTTTTTCGATTGGGGCTGTGGAAGTGTATTTTTCCGCTTGCGGATCAGTCCGGAAATGCCTAAACGAGCCTCACGAAACACGGGCGCACCACTTGCCGCCCGCGGGCGATTAGCTCAGTTGGTAGAGCGCCTCGTTTACACCGAGGATGTCGGGAGTTCGAGTCTCTCATCGCCCACCAAATCTCCTCTCTTTAAAGCGGAATTTATTGATTGGTAACAATACCTTAGAGGTATTTGTAACAACCGACCACCCCTCACCTAGACGCCTAAAAGGCCTATTGATTCTATTGAACAATCCGGCTCGCTCCCCTCACCTTTGCCCCTATGCTCCCTAGTGCTTTCCACGTCACCGGGTCTGCAGGTACATCAATCTGAACGATCGAGACGGTTGCTTTCTCCCGATCGCTCGGCAGCTCGGCCCAACCGCGACAGCGTGAACCTGATTTTTGATCTTACAGATCAGGATCGCTTTTCTTCCGCTGTGGCTGAAGTGTTGACGGAAACTGAACGCAGACTCAGCTTCAAAGCCTCCGACACCATCGAAGGTTTCGTTCGGCAGTACACACATCGCCGCTTGCGCTCAGAGCGAACCGTCTGAGCAACCATCCTTCGCATCGCCACTCCAGCGCGAAGAGCAAAACCACCGAACGCTGCCGTGCATACGTCTTAGCGCCCAGCCAGCAGCCTTCCTGGTCGTGTGATGTTAGATGAGAAATGTCGAAACGTTCCAGCTCGACTCATGCGCGAGGAATACAGGCTTTTCAAAGCCGAAGCTCCAGCTTCTCATTGCCACCAATTCTTCTTCCTCAGACTGGTCTCCGGCTTTGTCTTCTGACCTAAATCCCGAAGCTACATCAAATCTCTGTGCCGATGTTTCATCGGATATAGTGGCTAGGAGAGGCAGTGCTGGTTGCTCCTCTCCTCGCTGATTTGACTAAATTGGCTTGAACATACTTTCCGCTGCATCCGATCGAAGCCGTGCCCAGAATTCTACGGCATACCTATCTGTCATTCCGGCTACGAAGTCGCAGATATGGCGAGCTTTTAATGCTTCATCTTCGCCGGCGTCCTGGACCTGCTTACGCACGTCGTCTGGCATGAGTAAATGCCCATTCTTTTTCTGGAGGGCGTCAAAAATATCTCCGACCAATTCGGTACCACGGTATTCTCCAAGCTTTACCCGGTTCGAGTAAATAGTCGAAAGATATGTGTACTGTTTCAGGATCTCGACTTTTATTTGCGTATTCTTGATCAGGTTTACTGTCGAAAGCGCCGGAAATTCATTGTTGATCGTCAGTTCTACGTCATTGATAAATTCATGGACCAGTTCCGACGAAAGCTTCATTCTCTTTCCCGCATCCATGTTGAGATCGCGGGAAGCTCTCATAGCATTGATGAAGTAGACGATATCAGCCTGCTGCTGTTCATCCTCGACGGATTCCGTCTTGGCGTTCGATGCGGGGCTTATGTTTTCGACATCCAACGTCTCGGCCTCATCCGCGGTGAAGATGTGGCCGAAGATGGATACTAACGTCCCCTGCACCCGCTCTTTCGATATTGGTTCGTCGATCTCGTCCTTCAGCTGGCTTGTCACTACATCGGCAACCCGCTGAAGCAAATCGTCGTCAGTCGCCAAAATGGATGCCGGCGTTAAGAAACCCGCTTTAAGACTATCTTCCAAGTCGTATACGGAGTAAGCGATGTCATCCGCAATATCCATGATCGCGCATTCAATAGTCTTGAATTTCGCGCCAGTCGGGAGGGGTCTTCCACGCAGGACCTTGTCTTTAATGTCGGCGACGATCTTCGCCTCCGATGCGTAATAGCCCTTCTGCGGCTTCTTAGGCTCCGGGCGTTCTCTCGCAATCTCGACATCATATTTCAAGACTGCAGCCAAAGTACGAAAACACAGGTTCATGCCGGCCCGTGCGTCGCCATCCATTGGCTTATCGTATTTCGCCTTCTTCTCCAGGCGGGTTAAAATGCGCAGCGTCTGGGCGTTCCCCTCAAAACCGCCATACATCTTCATCTTCTCATCGAGCGCACGTTCGCCATTATGGCCGAATGGAGGGTGACCGATATCGTGAACAAGACCAGCCGCCGCGCAAAGCCTGCTGTTTATCTCCTGACCGCGTAGTTCATCTTTGTATACGTAATTCAGTCGGTCCGCGATACCTTCCGCAATTTGTGCAACCTCAAGGGAATGTGTGAGTCGGTTTCGAAAGAAGTCGGACTCGTGTCCGGGAAAAACTTGCGTTTTCCCTTGTAGCCGCCTGAAGCTGGCACTGTGAATTATCCTGCCGTAATCCCTTACGAAAGACGGCCTCCAAGCTTCCGAATCATTCGCCTCTCCATTCTGGCGCTGACAGTCCTCATCGCTATACATCTTCACGCCCATCATCGCCGCACCTGAGCCTGCGCGCGGACCTGTTCTTCTTGTGCGGCCTTCTTTGCTTCCGTCTCGCGCTTCATCTGCAACCCAAGCCGTACTGCTTCACGAACATTGTCCTGTTTAGCTTCTGCGGCCTTGCGTGCTTCAATTATTGCCGTGTATGCCATGTTCTTCTTCCTTTTGAGCGCTGCAAACGAGATACAACGAGCACACCTTGTTTGTTCAAGTTCGGTTTCGGCTACCGATCTTATGCCCACTACCGAGCGCTGACGCGTGTTGGGATTCCCGCTTTTCGCAATACATCCGCCAAATGGCTCGTCAGTCCAATCCTGCGATCAAGCGTAACGCCCGTGTCTGACTTAAGGCTGGCTGAGAGTGAACGAAGTGCCTCGAGCCCTTGAGTCACGTTGAAGTCCACCCAATTGCTGGCTTCGCCGGGAACGATGGTATCGCCGTCGGATACGCTGGCTCCACTATGCAACTGGACAATCCAGAGCATCACGCCATCGAAGACCCATTCGAACCTTACTGCGCCGAGAAATCCGCGCAGTCGATCATAAGCGTCACGTACCATCGAAAGAACGTTCTCAGGGACCGGTTCAGGATCGGCAAGTCCGAGCATGAAGCGGTCCCCAGTTCCTTCAATCCCTTCAACCAATAGAGTACCACTCGAGGTCTCTATGGCAGCGCCTGACCACCGGGCCGCTACGCTCTTCTGAGATAGCACGGAAGAGATGGCGGATCCGTCGGCATCCTCCGCCTGGAGCAACGCAAATGGATCCCGCCACCCACGTGCTGTGGTGAACTTACCGGGCACCTGCTCCCGAGGACTGGTCCGTATCCATACTTCTTGAAAACCTGTTTCCTGGCCAAACGAAAAGGGTGCGACCCGTCGCCCTATGACCGTGGTTTTAGGGACAGGAACCCCGCATATATCTGCAATCAATAACCCGTAAGCTTTGTCACCGATCATGCGGCTGAAATCATTTGGCCAATCGACTTTGACCAGCCCTGTGGGTAACAGATCCTCGGAATGCTCCCAGAAGATCACGTTATCCTGCTTCCACCCTCGCGGTTTTGGATGTAAACTGAACTCCAGGCGACCGTTTCGGCCGCCAGCGAAATCGACATCCACTCCGTAAACTGTCCTAAAGAGATGAACAGCCCATCCTGTGGGCAGGCGCGCGAATCCTGGCTTTTCGACCCCCCGAGGCGTCATATCGGGCCGAAACTCGACGACGTCCCCCATTACAACACCCGAAACACCACCGTCCGAGACATCAATCGTCTCGTTGACGATCGTGAACGCTCCCTCACTTGATATACGCTCAACTGCGTTGACTGCAGACGCGGCAGTGTCGACACCGTAGATGAACTCGCGACTTTGTGTTTGCTGGGCACTGAAGCTACGGATGTTGACCGTACCCTCAGAACTGCGCTCAAAAAGAGTTTGTATTGCATCGGCGACGGATTCGAACTGATGGTTGGCCTCGACACCGGCAATACGGCAGAACTGCTGCGCGGGTCCGTCGATGGCCGGCGCGAAGCTCACGAACTGCGCGACGTTGAACATGTCCGCCAGCCTGTCCAGCGTTTTATCTTTTCTAAAGACCGCCACGTCAGGTTGATCAGAACCGTAATGCAAACTGCCCAACGTCATTCCTTCGAATCTTCAACGCCTCAGACAGCGGCGCGGGCCAATAGTCTGTATCTCGTCCGCCATTTTCGCAATGGCTGAACAAACAGTTTTTGTAATCTCCCCAACTTCATTAGCGGGTACGAACCTGTGCCAATGAGTAGTAATGGAACTGACTGTCCAAGCAGCTCCGGAGGCAAGCCCGAGACCTATTTCGCAACTCGCCTGGTGGGAACAAATAGGAAACAACCGGCCATTGGTCAAGGCTTTACAGTTCGCTCTCGCCTCTCCAACTTGTTCCAATCACAAGAATTGCTTCATAAGAGCATCGGGAATGCCCAGGCATTTTTGCATCCAATCAGACCTGTGGACACGACCAAACCAACGTTGACGGCGATAACTTTTTCCGACACGATTGAGAACGGAAAAATTATCGAGGTGTCAAATGCTAGCTACTCGCGTCTACATCGATGACTGGGATATAGATCAACGCCTCCACGGGTTCGGTGTGACCCGCCAAGAACTATACCACGTCATCAGAGAAGTAGTCGGCGCACGGGCCGATTCTGTTGAGGACGATCCTCTTTCTGCCAGCGGGCAGTTTGCTTATATCTTCGGCACTCGGCACACGAGAGCGCTATTTCGGTCGAAAGGGTGGATCGTGGATCGTCAAGAGAATATCGAGGCGACAAGACATCCCGAACGGGATTTGAAAGTGGTGTATCAGAGTGTTGACTTGGCTTCCGTCCCACTCCATACGCCTCAAGCAATTTCGGGCAAGGGAAGCGGAGCTGAAAGAGCGATCGGTCAGGGCTCACTCTTTTTAGATGAAGAAATTGCAGCTCTCAACACTCGGTCTGTGCACCAGTTGCCTGCGGGCATGTGGTTCCTTTGCGTTTCGGTTGACGGCGACGATGTACGCGCCGAGCTTTCGAAGGCATCCGGCGTAGCCGGCGGCAACTTCAAGCGATTCGATGAGCGCATCTTTATCGTTCGCGATGGTGAGTGGGACGAAATACGTGTTAGTGGCGACGACAATGAAGCAGATGTAATTGAGCTCGAGCCAATCGTACGTCGCAAGTAGGACTATGTTGAATATTACACGTTTGGAAATTGCACGTCAGAGGCGCCGGTTAACAGCGAAGGCGTTGGCCGAACTTGCAGGCATCTCTCAGGTAACTCTGTCGCGCGTCATGAAAAAGATTCAGAAACCCGACGACGCGACAGTCGATGCTCTTATTAATGCGCTGGGATATCCGCGAGAGTTTTTCTTCCTCGACGACGTCGATATGCTCGACGTCAAAGCCGCGAGTTTTCGTAGCCTTACCACTATGACTGCGCGCGAACGCGACGGCGCTTTATCAGCAGGCATACTGGCCTTCGAACTTCTTGCGTGGGTGAAAGCAAAGTTTGAACTACCTGAGCCCGACTTGATCGACCTCGGCTATGAGCGAGATCCGGCAAAGGCTGCTCGTCTAGTTAGGCAGCATTGGTCGATAGGGGAGAAGCCAATCGGTCACCTGATAAAGCTGCTCGAAACTAAGGGCATACGCGTCTTTTCACTCTCCGAAGACACTAAGAACGTGGACGCTTTCTCCTGCTGGCAACGAGGAGATCCTTTCATTTTCCTCAACACATTAAAATCGGCGGAGCGTAGCCGGTTCGATGCCGCCCATGAGTTAGGGCATTTAGTTCTTCATCGACATGGAGGCCCTCAGGGCCGCGAAGCAGAGAATGAGGCTAACGCCTTTGCCTCCGCCTTTCTGATGCCACACGACGACTTGGTTGCTCAGATTCCCTATGTCACGAGCGCTGACCAGATTGTGAGAATGAAGAGGCGCTGGGGTGTTTCTGCCGTTGCTCTTGCTTATCGTCTCAACAAGCTCGGTCGATTAACAGAATGGCAGTACATTCAAATAAATCGGCGCTATAGGGTATCTGAGCCGAACGGGATATCGCATGAGCGATCATCGGTATGGCAGATGGTTTTGTCAGAGCTCTGGAAAGATGGGATTTCTAAAGATCATATTGCCAGGGAGCTGAATATCCCGACGGGGGAGATCGAGGCATTGCTGTTTGGCCTTACCGGGGACACTAGAAAGCCTTCGATCGTCCACTCCCGACCCAACCTGCGGGTGGTGTAAAGCTGGGTTCTTCAGGAGGACTGAACTATGTCTCAACCATTCCTCGACCTGTGCGGGTATCCGTAAGTTACGGGGTTTACGGCGGCGGACGGCCGGTGAACCAGGTGTAGAGGCCGACGAGCCAGCCGGCGACGCCGACAACAGCAAAGCCGAACCTGATCAGCCACTGACCGAGAGTGCCCGCGCCCTGCGCCTGCTGCCGAAGCACCTTCACGTCATCCGTGACTTGCTCGACGCCTTTGACCTGGTTCTTGACTGACAGCAGATCCGTCTCAAGATGCGTGGTTCGCATGACAAGGTCGTCCATGCGCCTGTGAAGAGCCGCCCGGCTCTCGTCCTGCTTACCCAATCTGACTTCGATGCTATCGAGTTTTCCTATCACGACGCCCAGCGCCCGTTCAATATTCCCGCTGGTTGGCATTACGCCCCCTTATGTCAGCGATTGGCACAGTAGGCGTCACGCCTCGCGTTCTGCTCACGCACTTCCTTGATAGTCGCAGCGCTGTCTTGGCTGGCCGAGTAGGTCACTGGCTGCCAGATCAGGCAGGCGTCAGGTGTTGTCCCGGTTGTATGGGTCGTCTGACACCCCGCCACGAGGCCGAGCATCAGCAGCCCGCTTGATGCGATCGAGATCCTTTTCGCGCTGTGCTGCATTGGTTGCCCTATCCTCATTGCGTCCTGCCTTCTTGCCTGATGCCCATAGCTGCCAAGCGCCGGCGAGAGCCACGCCAGCAGCGAGCAGGTAAGGCCATGCCCATGCGATCAGCAGCTCCATCACAGATCCTTCGAATCCTTCGCGCGCAGCCGTCGCGCGATCTCGGTGATGACGCCGGAAATGAAGATGTAGATCGGCAACCAGCCAGTCGGGATGTAGCTGGCGAACAACATAGGATCGATCGTAGCCAGCACGGCAATAACAGCTGCGATCACCATCTGGAGCCGAGCCCAAAGGATGGTCTCGCTGTCCTTGAAGTAGCGTTCAAACAAGCGGCGCATGGTCAGCCTCCGAATAGTGCGGTGATATTTTCCCAGAAGAGCGCTACGGCGCCGATCAGCGCGGCTGCGACGAAGGCCAGAAGCCCCTTGCCGTCACCCTGCTTTGCTGGCGATGGTGCCGGTGGTGGTGTTCCAGGCTTGGGAGATGGCGCTGGCGACAATCCGTTGCCAGCAGCTTTCACGCGATCGAGAACCGCCTCAAACTTCTCAGGAGAGACGAGAGCCTTGTTGAGGCCGTCGCCTGCATAGTAGCTTTGGCCTCGGGTGACCACGGCTCGAGTCCCTCCCTTCGTTGTCTCAAGAACCGGGAAGCTGGCCCACTCCTGAGCCAGGCGCTTGCCGAACTCTGTACGGCTGATGTTGCCGGACATGTAGGCTTCATAGCCGCGGCGCTTGAGCAAATGGTACGCAAGACGGTCTTGCAGATCGGGATCGAACACCTGTGTTCCGCGCAGGCTAAGCTCTCGCGCCAGATCCTGCAGCGTGGGCCGCATGAACTGGTACCCGCCCGAAGCTGAGGACTTATACTTCTTCGTAAAGCTCGCCTGCAGGTCAATCAGGTCGCCAATCGTCATGCTGGTGATCGGCCTCGCCAGTTTATCTTGGTTGTGGCCGTAAATAACGTCGTATGACGCGCGGTCGCTCCGGCCAACTTCAGTCTCGCGAATGAAGTCAAGTAGAAGCGCCGCGCCTTTCGGCACGGTCGGGTCCATCGGTCTGTTCCTTTTGAGCCTGATTGCTATTGTGGGTGTGTTACGTACCGAGATGAGGAGCCCGAAGATGCGGGACCGGCTGCGGAATTGGGTACGTTTGGTGAAACGCGACGTGGTTGCTCTTTGGCTTGCCGCCCGCGACCCCCGCACACCTCTTATTGCGAAGTTTGTTGCCGCTGCAGTAGCTGCTTACGCGCTATCCCCGATCGACCTGATCCCGGACTTCATCCCGGTTCTTGGCTATCTCGATGACGTGCTGATCCTGCCGATCGGCATCCTTCTGGCAGTCCGTCTCATCCCAGCTGGTCTCATGGAAGAGTTTCGAGCAACGGCTGCACAGCGATTGGAGCGGCCATCGAGCACAGTCGGGCTCATCATTGTCGTCGCTCTGTGGTTTGTCGCAGTAGCTCTTTTCCTCTGGTGGCTTTGGCCATCAGGCGTGAACTGAACTAAAGGTCGGCACACACGGTCAGATCGCCGCACCGCTGTAGTTTAAGGTGGTCAAACGAGGCTTTTTTTCCTAGGTACCGGGCCGTCGGCCGTCTCCTCCTCCTAGATGAACCGCCGACACGAATGCAGCACACCCTCCTCCCGTGCTGCATCTCAGATAAGCCCGCCCTTCCTCCTCCCGGGCGGGCTTTTTCATGATCGAGGCAGGCCTTCCCTTCCCATTATCGTGCGCTACTTGGTTATGGTGCAGCGGCTGGCCGGTGCTCTCTCTCACACATCGCCATGTCGACCATGGGCTGGCTGCTGCGCCCTTGCTCCTGTGGTTGGCTGTGTTACCGTAGCCCTTGGCAGCGGCTGGTCTCTTCCGCCCCCCCTTAGGAAGCCCAGTCACCGGCTGGCTACTGCCACTCTCTCGAAAATGTGGTAAAAGTGCCGGGCAGCAGTTGGCCCCCTTATTCTCCTCACGGCAAAACCTCAGGCTGGCTGCTGCTCCCGACTTCCATCCGCCGGCACATGTGGTACGCTTCCCATCGGCAGCGGTCGGCCACCCGTCCCAGGGAAGCGTAAGCTAGGCTGGCTGCTGCTATTCTCTTCGACCATATATCGCTGCGCGCTAGCCAGCACGAAGTTTCCCATATAGTAGGCACCCGAGCGATATTTTGGGTGCGAGGGGAAATGATCGAGAACCAAACCGCCAGAGCAGAGGTATTGCCTCTGACAGGCCTGCGCTTCGTCGCGGCCTTCCTCGTCTTTGCATTCCATATACACATCAGATGGCCACTCAGTGAGACCCCTTGGCTCGATAGCATACTCTCAGAAGGTGCTGTCGGAATGTCCGTATTCTTTATTCTGTCAGGCTACATCCTCGCCTACACCTACGCTGGGCGAGATTTCTCACTACGCTCGTACTTCACAGCCCGCTTCGCTCGAATTTATCCCGTGTACATTGCTGCTGGCATTCTCGCACTTCCGTGGCTTGCTATCGTCCTCAAAGACGGGCTTCTGGGATTAGCCCGAGGGTTTGCCCTGGTGGTGGCGAATTCCCTCATGATCCAGGCTTGGTTCCCCCAGCTCTTTGGATATTGGAACAATCCAGCGGCATGGTCTTTATCAGTCGAAGCGTTCTTCTACCTGCTTTTCCCGTTTCTCATCGTGTGGCTTCAGAAGCTTCCAGTTCGGGCCTTGGTTGCCGCGCTGATATTGGCGTATTGCCTCTCTGTACTGCCCGGCTTTGTCTATGCTGTATTCGAGCCGAGGCCCGAACCCGCATTGGCAATCTTTTACGCGATGCCGATCTTCAGGCTACCAGAGTTCGTATTCGGCATTTCAATCTACTTGCTAAGGAATGAGTTTCGACGTCTCTCCCTCTTTGGTGGAGTCGCTGCGGTCGCTTTACTTGCCTATCTTGCGCTGTTCGGCCACCTGTTACCGCTGTTCGTCCTGCACAACTGGATTGCCGTTCCCTTGATTGGAGTGGTTATCCTTGGCCTTGCAAGAGGCTCCGGCGTTCTCGCGAAGGCGCTATCTACTCGTCCTGCCGTGTACGCAGGAAAAATCAGCTTCTGCTTCTATATGTTTCAGTTCCCCGTGATATTCGGGGCGCTGCAGCTTCGAAAATATTTCGAGATGGACGCCTATTCGGCTTTTTCGATATGCTTCGTTTCGCTTACGGTCATCTCCATCATGGGCTACCATCTCATTGAGGAACCTTTCCGGAAAAGCATCCGATCACATGGGGCTAAACTCGACGTGCCCTCTTTCCACAGTGCATAATAATCTGGATTGTCGTGCTAGATTGCAGCCTGGCAGCGGTCAGCCATCATCCAAGCCGATGAATAGTTGCCAGCTAAGGCTGGCCGCTGCCGCCCTACTTGCTGGGAGAGCAATCCTTGGTTAGGAGTTTAGCTGGCAGCGGCTGGCCTAAACTCGGTCGGGTAAGTTCCGCTTGGGTTGGTCGCTGTCAGTCCATGATTTTTCTACTTTGACGTCGTCGTAGGAAGATCGTGTTGAACCGCGTCTCATGCCTATGTATAGCTTCCTCCGGATTAGGGGGAGTAATGCACCAGCACGCGACGAGAACGTACCATTTCAAGACGGTTGAGCGGGGAGTATGATCGACATATATTTGAACACACGGGAATGGGGTGGAGTCGACGTTCTCGTGGGCAGGTTTGCCGAGTACCTCCGAAGAACGGGGGTAGCTTTCAAGATAATTGACTCTCCCAAATCGTTGCTCCGCGATCAACTTCCTTGGGCAGAAATAATAACTTCTGAGGAGGCCACAAAATCGAAGAGTTCTGCGTCTGCAGTCTTCTTCCCAACTATCTCGAAGCTACGTAGTCCATTGATCCCGTGGAGCCACTTCAGGCGTGATGCAGTCGCCTTCTCCTGGATAGTGCATCCAAACGATGTAGCCTATGGGTTTATGCCACTTGCCGGTCGAGCGATTAGTCGCTTCGGACCGCATGCGTACACGCCGATCCGTCTGTTGCAGTCCAGGCACTATAAACTGCTTCAACGGTCTCTTAGTAAATTCGTCGATCTTCAGGGCCTTGCCGTCATGGATGGGGCTACGGCGAGATCCCTAGAGTATTACTATGCCATTGATAAAACACCTCCAATCATCCCTATCCCGTCGCCGGTGAGGCCCACTACCTTTCCTCGCAAAATGAGATCGCCAGGGGCACTCACAGTGGGGTACCTGGGACGATTAGACTCTTTCAAGTGGTCAGCCTTAAAGCCCTTCATCCTTCGTGAGTTAGCGCCAGTAGCAAAGCAAAAAAGCGTATCGCTTATTGCAATAACCGACGGACCCTACGCCGGTGAGCTCAGGGACATGTCCAGGCACCTAGGCATCGCCCTGGAAATGAAGGGGTTTCTGCCGAATGACAAAGCGCGAGCAAAGCTGGCAATAGATTGCGACATAGCTATAGCAATGGGTACGTCAGCCCTAGACGTGGCGGCTGAAGGTATTCCAACCTTGATCATAGATCCTAGCATCAGGGCGAACGCACGCCCTCAGCAAAAATACCGCTTTGTGCATGAGATCGAAAGCTACACGCTTGGGGAGTTTCGCGACTTTCCGGCATATCAAGCCGGCGGAAGACCGTTCGAGCTCATCCTCTCTGCTCTCGAATCAGGAGATATCGGTCAGAAAGATCGTAGCTATGTGTCTACGAAGCACGACCCGGGCGACATATTCCCTCTTCTTCATGGGAAGATCTTGGCAAGCGAACTGCGGGTCTCTGAACTTGAGGAAAGTGTTAAGGCCATTAATCGATCCTTCCGCTCACAAGCGAGTTTGTTCGGTATTAGACGCGTTTAGAGCCAGGCAAATATTCGTCCAGTCCCGCTAAAGACCGTATTGCGCCCGCAAGATCGCCATCATACGCGCAGCCTCATTTGGATACCTGGTCCAGATGTTCTCTGAGAAAAAGTGCAGCTCATGCATATAGAGGTACAGATCGGCGGGTGGCGTAGTGCTTTCCGGATTGCCGTCCAAGTTGCCAAACCTAAAACCGCGAGAGGAAGCACTGGGGCCGACTGAAGACCCGGAATGCGTGTTCGTTGCTAACGGCGAACTCGTAGAAATAGTCACCCCGTCCTTCGTAGAATAGGCGCGGCGCGTCTCCTGATCCAAGGCGAAGCCTGTTACTCTGAGCCCATTGTTGTTCTGCGCATCAACTTGGTTGAGGGCGAAACTAGGAGACGTGAAGTACAGACGCCGCGCCCCCCCGAAATGCTGCAACAAAACAGCACCGTTACTCGACAGGAGCGTGGCGTCGCCGAAAAGAAGCGGGTACACGCTGACTGTGGTTCCTGCGCCCGAATACATTGGCTTGCAAACTACCACCACCGACCCGTGCCAAGGGATAGGCATGATGCCGCCGCCGTGGAAAGTGTTATCGAGTTTCAGGCAGCGATGGCCATCTATGGTTTCGAAGATCGGGCTGCCCACGTCGATGAGTAGCTCGGCTCTCTCACCGTAACCGGCCATGTCGCGGAAGGCTTGGCGCGCGGCATCATAAAAGTAGGGATCGTCCGAAAAGCGATAACCTTGAACGTAGCTCGGAACGTCTCTCGCGGGGATCATTAGCCTTGCCTCACTTTGTTATACGATTGGGGCATGGCCCATTTGTAGTTGATGTAGGAGGGGTTGTAGATTGAAGGCCAGCCAGCGGATTGAGCGCGGATCAGCGAGCCAGCGTTGATTTCGGGACCGTTTGCGAGGGTTGCCGCTGTTGCCTGTGATGCTACCCGCAGAACCTGTTGGTCCATCGTCCCGCTTGGTTCTGACGCCAGCGCGCCTCTGACCTTCCACCCTTCGTAAGTCAGCGATGAGATTGCGATAAACGAACCGTTGTCGACCCACTCGAAGCCATCTTTGGCATAGGACGTATTCAGGTTCTGTCCGAATGGCGTCGTATCATCCCGCGCAACCGGTTCGGAGAAAGTGGCGACGAACTCCGTTCCGTCTAGCCTCACATCAGTGATGCGGAGCGGCTGGTAGATGGAACCAAACGTGGTGTACTCCTTGAGCACCTTGCCAACCGCTTCGCCGCGCAGCACGTAAGACGCGGGGAGTGGGTGTACTCGATCCGTCCCCATCGGCCACTGGTAGATGGGGCCAAGATTAATGGCATTCGGTAGAGCTTCTGCAATGCGTTTGATCGCCGCCTTGATGGCAATATCCCGCTGGCCTGCGTCACCGTTGCTGGTCTGGTTCGGGTAGGTAAACACAACTGGGGCAAGATAGCCGGGCTTCTGCATCGCCTGTGCAGCATAAAGCTGTACCTTACCGTAATATTCCATGCCTAGGGCGAAGTAATCGTTTTCCGAAGTGGCCGCCGCCGCATTCGCTTCTCCGTGCGCCGTATAGAACATCACTTCTGGGTCGTACCCATCTTCATGGGCGATTTGACAAAAACGGTGGAGGATAGCATTAACGCTAGTAATCGGCCCTAGTCGGGTCAGAACCTGTAGCGATCTAGCCCCGATCGCAGCGTCGCCCACGTAGACGCGAGAATATTTGCTGCCAGCCAACGCGTTGACAATCCCGCTTGCTGGTGTCTGGCCGACTCCCTCAGTGAAGTCTACAGCAGATGCAAGTTCACTCCAGTTCCCAGTCCACTCTGCATTGGTCGTGTTGTAGCCCCATGTCGTTATTGCTAAGCCGCCAACTGGTATCTTGGCTATAGGGGCAGCTTTGGTTTCAACTGCGGTAGACCAAGGCGCATTCAGGGACTGGCCCAAGAGCACGACAACCGCCGCTTTTGGCCGTTCTCTTCCAGACACTCCGCGGCGGGCCGCGAGCGCCGTCTCGCTGGCGTCCAGTTGGGCGCGCTTGACGACGGGCGAACTAGGATACCGCCCCACCTCCGTCTGCGTCGATGCACTATCCCGTCGATAGCGGACATACTCATCGCCAACGAGAACCTGAAACTGCTCGCCGTCAGCAACTGCGGCGCGCCCCGTTGCCACGTCGGGGTAAACGTTGGCGTTCACGAAGGCGTTGCCAGCCGCTGCTTCAGCACGATCGGCTTGGGCGCTTGCCGTGGCAGCGGACCCAGCGGCGGCAGATGCATAGCCAGGTGCGGCCAAGACGACGGGCAAGTTAGCCGCCACCGCCGCAACGCCTTCTACGTCCTGCGCTGCGGTTTCCGCTCGCTCGGCAGCGTTGTTTGCATCAGTGGCCGCTTGAGGTGCAGCCTCGATGGCGCCCATCTTCTCAGCGGCAAGCGCCACAGCCCCAGCGTTCTCGGCTACCGTCTGGACGCTCCCGGCGATGCCGGCAACGGTAGCAACGCCTTCCACGTCAGAACCCAGCGCAATCACCTGCCACTTGTCCGACGCCCCTGGCTCGTCTACCTCATTGGACGTGTGCGCCTCGACGCAGCGGTAGCTCGAGCCATCGTGATAGACGGCATCGCGGGCCTGGTACTCGACGCCCTCGGCCCACTCGCCGCGCCAGTTCAAGCCGACGGGACCGGTCTTGCCCGTGCTGGTGACAGTGACCGTCCGGGTCGTGTTGTTAACGACAACTTTGCTCATATGACTTGCACCAGGATTGGGGGAGTGTTGTCTTCGCAGCCATCCGGCAGCAGGCGGCGCACGCGGAAGCTGTTCACGCGGCCAAGCTTCAGCTTCTTCGCGTCATCCGGATCGAGATAGAGATGCAGCAGGCCGTTCTCGGGGCCGGTCTTGGTGAACACGACGCCGTCGAAGGCATCAGACGAAGCCTCGAACACGCTGAAGCTGTCGCCGGAAATATCCTCGGGCTCTCCTGCCTCGTCCGTGAAGTCGAGATCCAGGTCGATGCATGACCCGTAGGTCACGACTATGGGGTTGGTGGACAAGATTGCCTCCAAGAAAATGTCGAGGTATGGGGGTGGTGCGGCGTTAGGCTTCTGGCCAGACGACTTCCGGCAGTTCAGCAAGAAAATCTGGAACTGTCGGCATCTCGCGCTCGCCGGCCAAGACCTTGTCGAGTTCAGAATAAGCGTATACCCACACAGCATCGCGCCAGGCTACGAAGGCTTGAGCCTCTGCGGCCCATTGCGGGTTGGAGCTGTTGACGTAGGTGGCGATCGTCGTCCCGCTGTCATAGCGCCGTGACTGGGCAGCTGTGTCGAGCATGTTCTGAATGGCCGCGCTGAAACGCTGTTTCAGGTCATCAGCGGGCCTTCCGACTGCCGTGTACGTGACGACAACGCCATAGTCTGTGACCCGCCACTCTTCAGGTGGATTGCGGACCAGTTGCCGCGTTGCTTCATCATGCTCGGGCGGATTGTCGAGGATCGGGTAAATCCCCTCTTGCGCAAGCTCTTCGTCAGTGACCGGGGCCTTGCCTCTGATCCATCTTGGCCGCTGCATGACCCGCACCAGCGAACCCTTCTCCACCAGCGCGTAGAGCGTCATTGATGCATCTCCATCCATGCTGGCTTAGTTCACCCGGGGTCCGCGGATATCCCCGACGCCGCTCGTGAAAGTGATGAATGAATCGCCGTCTATAGCCGCACCTGCGGCCGCGCCGGGTGAGTGGGCCGCATTGGAGCCTGTGCCGGTTCCTCCAGCTAGGCCAGGCCCGCCGCCGTTGCCGCCACGGATGCTGTAAGAGGGGTTTGACGTACCCCAAATCAGGCCACCTTCGCCACCTGCAGATGGGCTGCCAGATTGCGGCGAGGTCATATTCCCGCTGTAGCTGCTTTGCTCAACGAGAACAGCCCCTCCGGTGAAGCCAGCACCGCCACCACCTGAAGCGTAGCCAATAGAGCCACCACCACGAGAGCCGCCACCGCCACCGCCGCCGCCCCAAATCTGGTTCGACACTGTGATCTTGATTGGGTATCTCGCGTAGAGAGCGGTGCCTCCTGGTTTCGCCGCCGCATAGCCAGCGAAGCCTGAAGAGCTCCGCCCACCAGCGCCACCCATCCCCTGGATGCGCCCGCGGACTAGAAGATTGAGTGTCACCCCAGACGGCCAACTCCCAACCACAAAGGCTGGTACGCCTTCAAGCTGAGAGCCGACAATCGCTCCAGTCTCGATGATGCAGGTTACCTCGTCGCCACTCACCGGCGCAGGGTACAGAAGATCATGGGTTGTGCGGAGATTGACGTTGAACACGTTCGCGTCAAAGACAATCACACGGTTGTCTAGGTCACCTTCATCGAACTCAACGAAACGGAGCTCTTCGGCCTCGACCTTATAGAAATCCGCATCCGGGGTGACTTTCACAAACTGGATCGGGATCGTGTCAGGCTCTCCGGTAGCGGTCTGCAATGGCCACGCCTCCACCTGATAGCCAGAGCCAATCAAGGGTCGGTCACTCGCATAGCGGAATAGCTCAAAGCTGAACCGGCGCGGCGCATTCCGGAAGCGTCCAAGCTGAATGTCATTCGCGCGCATCGCCACCTGCCGTCCGCCCGCAGGGATCCAACGCGAGAATATCTTCTTGATGGCGGGCGAGCCGTAATCGCTCTCAGCCTCCGCGTCGACCGTCACCGCTATTGAACGGTAGTTGTCGGCGTCATCCACCTTTTTCAGGGGGTTGATCGGTGCGAAGTAAGTCCAGATCTGGCTGATGCGGCTGTTGGGCTGCTCCTGGATGCGCATGCTGCCTTCGATGATATTCTCATCGTAGAACCGGCCTGCCGTGTCAGGAATGCTGCGCAAGACAATGAGCCTGACACGCTTGCCGACTTCATCCCACCAGATCGACAGCGCCGCCTGCTCGACTAGTTCAGAGATCAGCTTGCGGACACTCGTCGGCTCAGCAATGAGCGCCGAATACTGCCTGCGCAGGAAGTTGGACGTTTGGTCTCGCCAATCATCGACCGGAATGTACGAACCCGGCACTTCGCCGTAGTTCTCCATCAGGTCTGCGATGATGTCAGCCGGGTCTTGTCCCGTGTACCGCAAGCAAAGCTGGATCCGATCACCCGCCGCGTGCTCGGCAGCCTCAGTTTGATATTGCCCCCGCGTCAGCGTCAGCGTGTCGCCTGAGCGGGTAAACGCGACAATCTCCTTGCCTCCAATGGCAGCGAAGCCAGAAGATGGATATTCGAGGTTCCCGATACCTGCCGGGTTGAGCGTGGCGGTTGTCGCCTCCTTTGCCAGCGTTGCCGTCAGGAAGCCTTGGCTGACACGCGGGGCCTGTGCTCGGTCCCCATCGAGAAGCTTGAGAACGTCCTTCGCCTCGATCGAGTAATTGCCGTCCGTGCCGGGGCCGTTGAAGCTGTCGATGATGAAGTGCCGCGTCTCCATCTGATCGAGTGTCTGGCCGAGGGTTCCGCGGATCACACGAAGAGCCCGGTTGCGCAGATATGGTTGCCTTGCGCGGAACTTGCCCCAGAAGGTGCCTTGCGCGAAGGGATCATAGTCCCGCTCGGATACGTACTTGTCGAAACCCGGCCCAGTATCAGCCCAGCGATGATCGGAGAAGGTCACCCGGACTGAAGCGCGGGTTCCCAGATCCTTGCCGAGTGACACCACCGCCGGCGTGATTGATACCGCCTCGATGTTCGGGATACAGTCGATGCCGCTCTCTGCCAGATAGTCCGTGGGGATGCCGAAGCGCAGCGTCACCTTGCCCAGCTGCAGGTCTTCGCGCTTGGCGCACGTCGATATCGTGTTGAAGCACTTGCGGGTGCTGTCCACGCCCAGAACGGCTGTGCAAGCGCCAACGCCATATGCGAGCTCGCAATAGTCGATGTCGATTTCGATGAAGGTCAGCGACTTCATACTTTGACGGCCTCAAGCGAGAGCTGCACTTCCACAAACCGCGGTATGTCAATGGAAGGACGGACATCAGCCGTGGTCCAGGCATAGCCAACCTGATCGGGGAACTCAGCAGGTGACCAGGCATAGAAGAAGGGCCGCGTTAGAGATGCGTCCACGAACGGCTGCATGTTCGCCAAGTACCAGTCGAGCGGCAGGTATTGGAACTTGATCGAGGTCTTGAGGCCCTGCCGCAGCACGATGGAGCCGAGATAGTCTCCGCTCTGCGCGCGAGCCCGCACCACGTCATTCGATGCAGCAAACGGTATCGGCGTCACGTCTGGCATCTCGCCCCGTTCCATGACGAGGATCTTGCCAATGTAGACCACGGCAATTCGCGGGACGATGTCAGCCGGCTCCAGCCGTATTCTTATGCGGCTGAATTCCCCCGGAACGAAGCGCATGACAAGCGGCCCGTCATCGTCCGGGATGAACTCTCCAATCACTTCCCCCCAGACATCCAGATCGTCGCTCGCTTCGGCCTCCACTGATACAACGACCGAGCCACTGCCCAGGTTGTGACGCGCGATGCCGACATAGTCAGCTTCGCCATTCACCTCAAAGGTGATGTACTGGACATTTGTGTTGAGCGCCTGCCACCTTTCGACCGTTGATGGCCGGGCAAGATTGCTGGATGGGAATGTTGGCTCAGCCGTGCCCGCAACGATGCCGCTCGGGGTGAGCAACGTATGCCAGCCGATGATCGGGTGGGTAAGGTTGAACTCTGGCGATAGTGCATAGAGCGCTTCCGATATGACTATCATGTATCCACCACGATTAACTGGTATCCATCGCGCTGCAACTCAACCATCCTGTCCATCAGCTCCCGCACCTGCTCGCCGGAATACAACTCATCGCGGCTCAAGCCTTGGATCTGGAGGTTCACCGTGCCACCGGATGGCGTGTCGTTCCGTGTTGCTTCTCCTGACCCACTGGAAGCCCCTGATCCGCTGACTGCAGGCCGACGAGAAGAGCCCTTGTTCGCGCTGAGAATGGTCGCAATCTGCGCCGCGCCCGCTGCAGCAACCGCCGCCGCACCGGCAAAGCCGAACATGCCACCCTGCGCGAGGGCCTTGGTAATGCCCTGAGCCGTGTTGATGATTGCTTCAGCCACAGCAAACGCCTTGGCGGCCGCCAGGTTCTTGTCTCCGGTCTTCTCCAGGATCGAGCTTAGCGAACCCATGACGCTGCTGAGATTGCCGACAAGCTGGCCCCGCATGCGCATTTCCTGCTCCACGCCGCGCCGGGTTATTTCAGCCATGCGATCGGTATGCTCTTGGTGAGCCCGCTCCATCAGGTCGTCATACTCGGCCTTTTGGATCAGGCCGGCATCGTAGTATTCCTGGATCGCAATCAGCCGATTTGCATAGCTGTTGCGCTCGGCTTCCTCGGCGGTCATGAGCGACTGCCGGAGCTGTTCCAGACCGGCGAGCATCCCATCGGTCGCGCCCCCTCCAGCCCCACCGCCGGAACCTCCTTCAGCGCCATTTATGGCATCGCTCACGCCCTTGATGCCATCTCTGGCCTGGTTCACAGCCGATGCGAAATTGAGCGCGGCTGGCGTAGACGCCTCAAATGCTGCCCCTAGCGCGCCGATAGGATCGCTGGACATGATATCGTTGATAGCAGCAGAATGCGCGTTATTGGCAGCGCCAAGACGGTCCCCGTAGGAGTTGTCCAACTCACTAAGCGGGCCACCGCTGCCCCCGACCAACGGTATGTCAATGCCGGGGATCGAATTGACCTTCTCAATCAGCCAGTCAATGCCTTGGGCCGCTTTCTCGATAAGGCCGTTGATTGCCCGAATGGCAGCGTTCACGCCGCCGATGACCGCCGCTCCCATGATGTCGCCGAAGTTTTCCCAGACGAACTGGATGTCCGCGAATGCCGCCCGGAAAGAGTTGATGACGAAATTTGCGGCCGTCTTCACGACCTGCACCACATCAGCGCCGATCGCTTTCTGGATCTCGTCTCGGAAATGGTAGATCGCGGTCACAGCGACAGCAATCCCGATAGCAAGCGCACCGAGGGGGTTTGCCAATATAGCCGTCTTCAATAGAGCTAATGCCCCGACGAGACCGACCTTAATGGCAGCGGCTAAACTCAGTACCGACGCGACGATAGCAGGAGCCGCCATGATCGCCAAGGAACCTGCCGCCACTGCCGCATACTCTGCAACAGTAGGCAGGTACTGGATCATCTGTCGGAGGAACCCGCTGAACGCATCGAAGCCAGCCGCCACGACAGATAGCGCCGGGGCGAGAGACGCCACTACTGCGAGGGCAACGTCGCTGAACGCTTGCCCCAAGTCCCGCATCGATTGATTAAAGGCACTGAGGCGCGCGCCATCCTCGCCCGAAATAACCGAAGCGCCTTCGCCAAGCTTCCGGAACCCTTCGCCACCTTGCTCCAGGAGCGGAATGAGCGCCGTCACGTCCGACGCCATGGCCTCCAGGTAGAAGGTCATCTGCTGTTGATTTACGCCGGCTTTCTGTAGGCTGTCGTAATATAGCTGCAGAGCCTCGGGCCCGGAGAGCCGCTTGAAGGCATCGATGGTCACACCGACTTTCGGAGCAATGTTCTCGAAGAAGTCAGCCATCGGGCCGCCGCCGGTTTGGCTGAAGTCACCGATGCGATCGTTCACGTCCTTGAAAATGTCCGCTAGCTTGTCGGCTTCGATGCCTACAGTGCGTGCGGCATATGCAAGACGCTGGAAGCTCTCGAATGAGGTATTCGAGACCTGTGCGCGCTTGGCGATATCATCAACAGATGCAAGCGTGTTCTTAAGCGAGACAGCGAGGGTAGCCAAAGCAGCAGCGCCAGCCGCCGCGACGGCCGTGAAAGCGACCTTGAGACCCTTGCCGAAGGTGCTGGTGCTTTTCTCCGCGTTCTTCAGGCCGTTCTGAAACTCGGCGCTGTCAAGGCCAAGGTTAACGCGCAGAGCGCCGATTACCGCTGATGCCATGTTATCTGACTCTCATTCCGAAACGTGTGGGCCTTGGCAGAGGGAGGGTGCGGCCCCACGTCGCTTACTGCGGCTTACGCTTTCGCCCTGCCAGCCAAGAACGCGTGACCGCCTCGATTTCTTCCGGCGTCATCCGCCTGCCACGAGGACGGTTCGCTGCGCCTATGAGCTTCTCCAGCTTCACGAACTTGCTGGGCTTCTGAGGCGCATAGGCAGTGAGATATGCCGTATGCCAAGCATGGAAGAGCAGTTCGTCATGCTCTCGCTTCCAATTATTCGACACGCCTTCGATGATGAGACTGACTTCGTAGAGCGTCAGTTCCCAGAACAGCTCATACGGCTGCCCCGCCTCACACCATGCAGTAATCAGCGACGGCCAGTCTATCCGGTCGTCGCCTTCCGAGGGCGCGCAGCACCTGCCTTAGCGCCCTTTGGCTGCATCAGTTCGAACGCCTTCCCAAGTAGCGTGCCAGCCTGCTCGTGGCCGATGTCATCTATGATGTCGTCGCAATCCTCCATCGTGACATCTGGGTGATGACGCTTGAGCGCAGCGCAAAATACCTGCGTAAGAAGTGAGATTGATGCCGTTGCCTCATTCGACAAGTCCTTGCCGATCTGGGTGAAGGATTTGCCTGTCTCGTTCTCAACGTGACGGACGGCACCATTCCCCAGCTTCAGCGTCCAATCTTTATCGAGCGCCGTGAAGCCGACTTCACCTCTAATGTCGTTCACCATTACTCCGCCTCCGCCCACGTTTCAGCGCCGGAAACGGCAATAGTGATCGTTGCGGTCATGCGGTCATCGATCGGGATAGCCTTCGAATAGCCGATGATGCTGGCCTCGTAAGTCACCGTCACGCCGTTCGGGAATTCGATCTGGTGCTCCCGCGTCTCGCCGCTTTCAAATAGCCCTCGGATGAACTCATCGGTCGTAGAACCCGGCACCCAGTTGATCTCGAAAGACGCTTCACCGTTGTCGATGAGGCCCGATATGTATTCGCGTCGGCGGTTGGGCGATTGCATATGGGTCGCGTCGATGCGGTCAGCGGTCGCCTCGCCGGGTGTCACATTAATCACCTCGGCAATCTCCGTGAGCGTGCCGATCGACCCGGCAGTTGCGCGGATGCTGTATTTGGTCTGATACCCGATCATTGCGTCGGTCATTTCGGTGCTCCTATGCAGGATTGTGGTGGATCATGATGTCGATGGATATGCGGTAGAGCTGCGTAACGTCCCCAGCATCCGAGGCCGGCAGGTCTTGGACGCTCTCGATGAAGATGCCTTGGAAACGGGTCGAGCCAACCACGCCGGTAAAGCCGGAGAGCACAGCCTGCGCCGCCTGCGCCGTTGAGAACGTCGACGGCCAGGTGTTCCCGTAGACGTCGATCTGCACCCGCGTCCGAACGAACCCATTTGGCCCCCCCATCGTGTAGTTGGGGTTGCCCGAGACCCGGTTCAGGACAAGATGTGGATATGGCTCACCCTGGGGCGCTCGCACATAGTACCGCCGCCCACCTGCGACCGGCGCAAGCAGGGATAGCAACGCTGCTTCCATAGAGCTATTTGCCTTTCGCTGCTGCGCGAGCGGCTTTGCGTGCGAGACGCTGCGCGGCCTTCTCAATCTCGGCCCACATTTCCTCGCCTATCTGGGGGAGAAGCTCTTCCCTGTGCTGGTCCCACGCTGGCCGAGCGAACGGTTGAGGCCCATGATGAACCGTTCCAAATTCCTGCAGGTGCGCCTGCGGCACTGGACCGGCGCCGACGAACACTTCGACCGACGCCTTGTCGTCCTTGAACATCTTCCGGTGCAAGCCGCGTTGCCGCTTCGAGAGTTGCGTGCCGACGCCTATGGATGAGCGGAGATCATTGCCGCCGGTCTTCGGGTCATCAGGGGCCTTCGCCTTCATCGTGTCGGCCATCGGCTGCGCGACCTTCCGCAGAACGCGCCGCATCACGTTCTTGGCGGTGGCTCTTGGGAGCTCAGCTAGAGCCTTCTCCAGTTCCTGAAAACCTTCTGTGCGCACCCTCGTCTTCATCTATCGGTATCCACGTTCGTCGTGATCTCGATGAAGCGACGGCGACCGCCCTGCGCTTCCTTGATGCCGATGATGTTGTATTCACGACCCTCGTGAATGAGCGTGTCGCTGGGGAGGATGCCTGCCGTCCGCTCTGAGTGGCGGACGATGAACCGCGTCATGCGATAGCCGCCGACGCTGCCCGCCGCCATGCGCTCGCCGTCGGAGGCGTCCTGGCGTGCTGCCCATACCGTGAACTCGATCGCCTCGCCCGGAGTTGGCAAGTTCCATTCGTCTCTCCCGCCTTCTGTCTGGCGGCGGATGGTGATGCGGCGATCAAGGTTCTGAGCGACGGTCATTAGATCCCCACCCGCCTGTACTTGCTTATTAGCGCATCCTCAGCCCGCTCAAGATGCTGAAGGTTCGCTTGCGCGGCCTCGTTCAGCATCATCTGCACGCGGAGTTTGATGGCCGTCTTGATGTCGTGCGGCACCTCCGCATAGCCCGCCCGGTACGTCACGGAGACCGCGCCGCTTTCATGCAGATCGGTGGGTAACTGGTAGCTGGCGTCGAAGCGCACGCTTGCCCTGCCCGCGCTGTCTATGCGCAAGGAGTAGGAGGAAGGTGACACCGTCGCTAGCTGGCCATCCGGGCGGCGATAGGTCACTGCCATGCCTTCCGGCTGCACTGGGCCGACAAGCAGGCGCAGCTGGCGATCGAACCGGTCATAGTCCTGCCGCCACTCCTGATCCGCAATGGATATGCCGAGGATGCCGTTCCAGCCTTCATAGTGGGCGACGGCAGCCTGGATCTGGCTTTCGATTTCGGCATCCAATTCCGCCTCGTCTATGCGCAGCGCAAGCTTCACCTCTTCAATCGAGACAGGCAGTTCTGTTGCTGACGTGACAAGGACGGGACGGTGCATCAAGGCTACTCGCTCCTGTTCTTTAGTGCCGACTTCTCGGCCTTGTTGGCGACCTCGGGTGCCTTCTTGTTCAAGGGCGGCTGCGCGGCCTTCTTCTCATCGCCAGCGGCGCGCACGGCACTCTTGGCTTTGAGACGGTCGAAATCAGCTTGGCTGAACTCGCGCTCAGTGCCTTCAGGCTGCCCGTCTAATGGCTTGGTGAGGATCGCTTTGACCATGGGTCCATCTCCTTCGGTTCATGGAGCGGGCGACCGAAGCCGCCCGCCGTGATGAGCCGACGATTATTCGCCAGAAGGCACAGCGAGGTCGCCGTAAACAAGCGCTTCTTCGCGGTAGATTGCGAAAGCTAAGCGCTCTTCGGCGCGGATCGTGACCTTGTTCTTTACAAAGTTGTCTTGATCCTCGGTTGACACCTCGACGGTGGCATCCTGCCGATCAAAGATCTGGGCTGCGAGATCGAACGCGCCAACGAGCGACTTGCCAACACCCATCGCCTGGGTGGCAACAACCGGGAGGCTCCACAACGTGGGCGAAAGAGTGCCCTGCGGGTTGCCGATGATGTAGCGGCCCGTGGTGTCCTTGAGCGTCTCGATGTTGTGCCAGTTGATCGGATTCAGAACGATGCCGTTTGGTGGATACTCTGCGAGCGCAACCTGGAGCATCATCAAGCGTACCGTATCGATCTCCTGATCTGCCGCAGCAGCACCTGCCGGCGCGGCGAAGGCTGTTGCTGCTGTAACGAGTCCCTCAAGGTTCTGACCGGTACCGCTGCCATTGAGAAGCTGGTTCTCTTCAACATAGGCAAGGCCATAGCGCAGGCGGTTATCGATCATCGAGCGAAGGCCGGGAGCATCCGCCAGGATCTGAACCGATGCGCGCATCCAGTGGGCAATCGTGCGAACATGCGCCACTGCCTCTTCATACTGGATTTCGGACTGTGGTTTCAGAGCACCTTCAGCAACCGGAGCTGCGTTGTTGGTAAAGCCCTTCTCCTTGTCGTACTCGACCGAATTGGACCCTGTATTGCCGGGGGCGATGAGGGCGCGGATCGTCATCCGACGGCGCGGCAGTTCAACTGGGGCTGCGCGATCCGGGCGAACCAATGTGCCAACGGAGCCGGGCGCATCGGTGGTAAGCGAGGTGATATCCTTCACTTCGGCAATGAAGCGGCCACGAGGGCGCGTCTGGCCTGCGAACGCCTTGAAGCCATCGTCCTCGACAAAGATCTGGCCAGCGGTCCGTTGCTCGTTGCTCTGGACGCCCCGGCGGGCCATCTTCTGCTCGAGCTCGTCCAGACGAGCCTTGGCTTCGTTCATGCCGGTGATCGCTTCGTCAGCCAATTCCTTGGCAGTGGTAGCGAGCGGCGTGCCCTTTTCAGCTTCGGCGAGCGCCTTTTCGGCAATTTCCTTCACCTTGTCATGCTTGGTTTCGAAGTCACGCTTGACCTCTGCGGCAAGCTCGGCCGCAGTCTTCTGTTCCGGCATGGGAACCTCCTGATTTTCGGTTGAATAAGAGCGTTCAGCCCATGAGTGCGCGCAGGAATGCAACGCCATCGTCAGCCGCGTCGACAGGTTCCCCCTGCCCTTTCAGGTGGAGACGCGCGGCGCGCTCCGCCTGCGAGTTGGAGAAGCCTAGCCCTTTAAGGCAGGTCTCAAACTCTCTCTCTGTCAGCCGGTCCCCGGCCTTCAGCTTTTCCATAAGATCGTGCGCCGCCTTGGCGGCTTTTACGCTCTGCACAACAGCATGCTCGTTCGCCCCGACGGACACGACGCTGACCTCGATCAGGTCAAGCTTTTGAAGTGTCCAGACACCAGTCTCAGTGTCGACGCTGTACTCCTTGATACGATAGCCGATCGAAAGGCCGTCGATGTCGCCTTCCTTGAGAAGCGCATAAGCCTCGCGGCCACGCTGAACACCCATGTTCAA
>Ga0180221_1000355_pt1 | contig 44724 bp, 39 predicted proteins | sample eDN5th37CKraftMG_FD_151339 | JGI IMG/M metagenome (GOLD analysis project Ga0180221, IMG submission 151339) | Enriched Miracle-Growth compost microbial communities from Emeryville, California, USA - eDNA 5th pass 37_C Kraft MG (version 2) (version 2) ...
GACCCGCACCCCAACCGACGCCACGGCGCTGTTGAAGGCAGCGATCGGACGGGCGCGCAGGATCAATCCACAGGCGCGGCTGCTGCTCGTCGGCCAATCCTATGGCGCGGACATGCTGCATGTCGCGCTGAGCGCCCTTCCACCCTCGGACCGTTCGGCCATCGCGCTGGTGGCGTTGGTGGTGCCTGGCGCAACGGTTGAATATCGGGCGTCACCGTCGGAAATCTTCACATTCGCCATGGCGGAAGCCGATGCGCTCCCCACCGCACGTCAACTCACCTGGGCGCCGCTGCTGTGCATCCATGGCCGTGAAGAGGCGTCAAGCCTGTGTCCATTGCTGCATCAACGCAATGCGCAATCGGTCGGGCTGCCTGGCGGCCATCCGCTGCATGGCGATGTCGATGCCGTCTATGGCACGTTGCGCGCGGCGATGATGCGCGCTCACCTCATGGCAAGGCCGTGACGATGCGCAGCTTCGCCCTATTGCCGATCGGCGCCAGCGCGCTGCTGCTGCTTCCCGGCACCGCCCTTGCCGCTGGCGCGGTCGAAGGGAATTGGGTCAACCCGCATGGCAGCGTGGTCGTCACGACGGGCTCCTGCCATAATGCGCTGTGCGGCTGGGTCCGCTGGGCTGACGCCACCGCGACCGCCGACGCCGCCGACGCGGGTGTCGCCCATCTGGCCGGCACCGAATTGCTACGGGATTATCACGCCCGCGGGCCGGGGCGTTGGGCCGGATATGTCTATGTGCCCGACAAAGGCCGCAGCTTTTCCTCAACGATCGAGCAACTGGACGCCAATCGACTGAAGATATCCGGTTGCCTGCTGCGCGGTTGGCTGTGCAAAAGCCAGATATGGACTCGGCAACAGGGATAAGGGCAGCATGACCGAGGGCATGACGGCAGCCCGCCTGCTCCAGCGGCATCGCACGATCCTGTCCGCCGGCGTCGTTCTGTTGCTGGCCGCGCTGGGCTTCGCGGCGCTCGATCACCTGTTGCAGGAGGTTCATTTGCATCAGGTTCGGCTCGCCTGGCATGCGCTGCCGATCACCAAGCTGCTGGGGGCGGCGGGGCTGACGGCGATAAGCTATCTGACGCTGACGCTATATGATGTGCTGGCGTTGCGGGTGATCGGCCGGCCGCTCCCCTATCGCACTGCCGCCCTTGCGTCTTTCACAAGCTATACGCTCAGCCATAATCTCGGCATTTCGCTGCTGACGGGAGGGTCGGCGCGCTATCGCATCTACAGTGCGGCAGGCCTCACCCTCAGCGATATCGCGCGGGTGGTGGCGATGGCGAGCGCGACCTTCTGGAGCGGCGTGTTCGTGCTGGCGGGCGCCATGCTGGTGTGGCTTCCGCAGATGATGGCGAGCGGCGCGCCGGCGGGATCGGCGGAGATGCTGCGAGGGCTGGGCATGGTCCTGCTGCTGGCGATGGCGGGCCTGGTCGCCTGGGCGGGGCCGCGCGGTCGCACGATCAGGCTGCGCGGCTGGAGCGCGCCGGTTCCCCCAGCGACGGGTATCCTGGCGCAGATCGGCATTGGCATCGTCGATCTTGCCGCCGCCAGCGCCGCGCTGTTCATCCTTGTCCCCGGCGTCGGCGTCGCCCAATGGCCCACCTTCTTCACCGGCTATACGCTGGCGATCATCGCCGCCCTCGTCACCCATGTCCCCGGCGGCATCGGCATATTCGAGGCGGTGATGCTGGCCGCGCTGCCCGGCACGGATCGCCCGGGACTGATCGCCGCGCTGCTCGCCTACCGCCTGATCTATTATATCGCGCCGCTGCTCGTCGCCATCGCGATAGTCCTGGTCCAGGAAGGCAGGCGATGGCACAGGCCCATCGCGCGCACGCTGATCGGAATGCGAGCCGTCGCATCCGGCCTCGCGCCGACCATGATGGGTGCGCTGGTCTTTCTGGGCGGCGTCGTGTTGCTGGTGTCGGGATCGTTGCCGATCATGCCGGGCCGGGCCGCGATCCTCTCCACCCTGCTCCCTCTGCCGCTTACTGAAATATCGCATCTGGCGGGGAGCCTGGTCGGCGCCGCGCTGCTGATCCTGTCGGCCGGTCTCTACAGACGGCTCGATGGGGCCTTCTGGCTGACGCGGCTGCTGTTGATCGCGGGCGCGGCCTTTTCGCTGCTCAAGGGACTGGATTATGAGGAAGCGGCGGTCATGATCCTGATTGCAGGCGCACTGCAATGGACCCGTCCGGCTTTTTACCGTCGAACGCATCTGTTGGCGGAAGCCTTTTCGCCGGTTTGGCTGGCGACCGTCGCGGTGATGGTCGGCCTGTCGATCTGGATCGGTCTTTTCGCCTACAAGCATGTGGATTACCATAACGAGCTGTGGTGGCAATTTGCCGAGCGCGGCGATGCGTCACGCTTTTTGCGGGCAAGCTTTGCCGTGGCGATCCTGCTGACATGCGTCGCCTTCCTGCGGCTTTTCCGGCCTGCCAAACCGGCCCGGCAGGACGCGAATGCCGCCGTCGCGCCGAGCGAACAGGCCATGGCGCTAGCCCAGCGCGCCGACGCCAACCTTGCCTTTACCGGCGACAAGCGCTTCCTGTTGTCGGTCACTGGCCGGACGTTCCTGATGTATCAGATACGCGGCCATAGCTGGATCGTCATGGGCGATCCCGTGGGCGCGGAAGCGGAATGGAGCGATCTGCTCTGGACGCTGCGCGAGCGGGCCGATGCCGCGCAGGGCCGCCTGCTGCTTTACCAGATCAGTCCCGCCGCCTTGCCGCTGGCGATCGAACTGGGGTTGCAGATCAGCAAATATGGCGAAGAGGCGCATGTTCCCCTCGACGCCTTCACCCTTGAGGGGCCGGACGCCAAGCCGTTGCGCTATGCCGAACGGCGCGCGATGCGCGAAGGGGCGACCTTCGACATCGTAGCCGCCGCCGACCTGCCTGCGATCATGGACGAACTGGCCGAGATTTCCGCGCATTGGCTGGCGATCAAGCGCCATCGTGAAAAAGGGTTCAGTGTCGGACGCTTCGATCCAGCCTATATGGCGCATTTCGATTGCGCGGTCATACGCTGGCAGGGAAAGATCATTGCCTTCGCCAATATCTGGAAGACGCAGGATCGATCCGAACTGTCGGTAGACCTGATGCGCCACCGCGAGGACATGCCCTATGGCACGATGGATTTCCTGTTCATCCGTCTGATGCAATGGGGGCAGGCGCACGGCTATGCCTGGTTCAACCTGGGCATGGCGCCCCTTTCGGGGCTGGACGCGCGACGGCTGGCACCGTTCTGGTCGCGGCTGGGCGCGATGCTCTACCAGCATGGCAATGCGCTTTACGGCTTTGAAGGGCTGCGCGCCTACAAAGAGAAGTTCTCGCCCGAATGGGAAGCGCGTTTCGTCGCAGGACCCCAGGGGCTGACCTTCGCCCGCACCCTGATCGACCTTCAAGCGCTGATCGGTAGTGGCGGAGGCGGCCCAGATGACGAACCTGCCATCCGCCCGTAAAAGCCGCGACGGCCGCGCCGACACATGATGCCTGCAATATTTCTAAAATTCTATAATAATATCAAAAAGTAATGGCGGACAGGGTGGGATTCGAACCCACGGTGAGCGTAAACCCACGGCGGTTTTCAAGACCGCTGCCTTAAACCACTCGGCCACCTGTCCGTCGCCTGCTTCCTAGCGAACGCGCCGGGATTGCCAAGCGCAAAAAGGTCATAGCGTCGCTTCATCGCTATCGAACAAGAAGGGGATTCACGTCGCGCTTCCCTTGTGCCAGAAAAGGGAGAGGGAGATTCTGATGCGTTCGTCCATCCTTTCGCTGTTCCTTGGCCTGGCTGCCCTGTCCGTTGGTCCCGCCATACCGCCCGCTTCCGCGCAAAATCAGGATGATGCGTCATTTCGCGCCTATCTGGACAGCCTGCGTCCCAAAGCGCGCGCGATGGGCATTCGCGATGGGACGTTGTCCGGCGTGTTTTCGGCGCTTACGCCCAATCCACGGGTCATACAGCTGGACCAGAGCCAGCCCGGCGGCGGGGCTTATTCGCCCATTCCGGCCTTCGAACCCTATCGCGTGAAGCATGTCGACGCGGCGCGCATCGGACGGGGGCGCACCGCCTATCTGGCCAACCGCAGCCGCCTTGCGCGCATCGAGGCCGAAACGGGCGTGCCGGAGGAGATCATGGTCGCGATCTATGGGCATGAAACCAATTACGGTTCCTATACCGGCGATTTCGACCTGATCCGTTCACTCGCGACGCTGTCATGGGAGGGGAGGCGCCGCACCTTGTTCGAGCCGGAATTGCTGGCGACATTGAAGATGTTGGACAATGGGGTGCCGCGCAGCCGGCTGGTGGGAAGCTGGGCCGGCGCCACCGGCTATCCCCAATTCCTGCCGTCGGTTTATCTTCGGCTGGCGAAGGACGGCGACGGCGACGGCAAGGCGGATATCTGGAGCAGCGAAGCCGACACGCTTGCTTCCATCGCCAATTATTTCGTTCATGCCGGTTGGCGGCGGGGCCAGCCCTGGGGCGTGGCGGTTTCCGTCCCCGCCAATTTCAGCCGCGCGTCGGTTTCGGCGCGAACGGCCCCGGCACGCTGCCCGCGCGTGTTCAACAGGCATAGCCGCTGGCTCAGCATGGCGGAATGGCGGCGGCTGGGCCTGGTTCCTTCAAGGGGAGGATGGCCGGCCGACAATGTGATGGCCACGCTGCTGGAGCCGGACGGGCCGGGCAAGACGGCCTATCTGCTGACCAGCAACTATCGGGCGATCCTCGACTATAACTGCTCGAATTTCTATGCCTTGTCCGTGGGCCTGCTGGCCGATGCCGTCCGGCAATGATCTCATCCCCGCGAGGGCTTTGAGAAAGCGCAAATCGTGGCTAATGATGCCTTTCCGTTTCCAGGCCCGTTACCTCGAATCCCTATAAGCGAAGGCAGCTTCATGAACAAATCCGTTGCAGCGATCCTCTTTGTCGGTTTGCTCGCTTCGCCGCTGACCGCGGCCGCGCCTCCCTATACCAGCGAGGCGCCGATCGCTTATCTCAAGGATCTGTCCTCGGGCGCGGTTCTGTATGACAAGGGCGGGGAAACGCGGATTCCGCCGGCTTCCATGGCCAAGATGATGACGGCCCATGTCGCCTTCCGCATGATCCAGAAAGGCGAATTGAAACTCGACACCAAGTTCACGGTGCGACCGGAAACATGGCAGAGATGGCATGGTCCCCAGGCCGGGTCCACGATGTTCCTGTCCGTTGGCGAGCAGGTGTCGGTCGAAAACCTGCTGCATGGCATCGTGACGCTTTCGGGCAATGATGCGTGCGTCGTGCTGGCCGAAGGCATTGCGGGGACGGAGCAGGCTTTCGTCGCACTGATGAATCAGGAAGGCGAACGGCTGGGCCTCAAGAACAGTCATTTCGGCACCAGCAACGGCTGGCCTGACGAAGGCGTCACCTATGTCACCGCCGAAGACCTGGCGAGGCTGGCCCAGGCGACGATCGAGGAAACGCCCGATCTCTACAAGAAATTCTATGCCACCAAGTCGTTCACCTGGGGCAAGACCATGGGCGGACAGGATATCGAGCAGGCGAACCGCAACCCGATATTGGGGAAGATCGCCGGCGCGGACGGATTGAAGACCGGGCATACGCAGGAGGCCGGGTTCGGCTTTACCGGGTCGGCCGAGCAGGATGGCCGCCGTCTGGTGATGGTCGTCGCCGGATTGCCGACCTTCAACGGCCGAATCGCCGAATCCGTCCGCTTCATGGATTGGGGTTTCAAGGCGTGGAAGGCCCAGCCGCTTTTCCGCAAGGGGCAGACCGTTGAAACCGCCGAAGTCCAGTTGGGGAGCGCCACCAGCGTGCCCCTGGTGGCGCCGCAGAATCTGGCCGTGACCCTGCCCCGCACCGCGTCGACGAATATCAGCGTGAAGGTGGCCTATACCGGCCCGATCAAGGCGCCGATCAGGAAGGGCGACAAGGTTGCCGAACTCATTGTTTCAACGCCTGACACGCCGCCGCAGATCATGCCGCTCGTCGCCGGCGAGGATGTGGGCGAGGCGGGGGTTTTCGGACGGCTCTGGAACGGCCTGAAATCGTTGTTCGGGTGAGACCCGCGCGCTTCATTTCGCTCGAAGGCGGGGAGGGCGTAGGCAAATCGACCCAGTTGCGCGCGCTGGGGGCGGTTCTCCGCGCGCGCGGAATGGAAGTTGTGGAAACGCGCGAGCCGGGCGGCAGCCCGGGCGCCGAAGCCATTCGCCACATGCTGCTGACAGGCGCGGCGGATCGCTGGTCGGCGCGCGCGGAAGCATTGCTCTTTGCCGCCGCGCGCGCTGATCATGTGGAAAAGACCATTCTTCCCGCCTTGCAGCGCGGAGCCTGGGTGCTGTCCGACCGCTTTCTCGACAGCAGCCGCGCCTATCAGGGCATGGGCGAGCTGACCGACGAGGACATATTGACGCTCCATCGCATCGGCAGCGCGGGTTTCTTGCCCGACCGGACGTTCATCCTGATGTTGCCGGAGGCGGAGGCCGAAAGCCGCGCCCACAGCCGGGACGGCGACGGCAGCGACCGCATAGGAGGCCGCGACAGCGCATTTCACCGGCGGGTCTCGCAATCCTTCGCCCGCTTCGCCGCGATAGAAGCCGACCGCGTCCGTCCGATCGACGCGTCGGGCGAAGCCGCAGCCGTGACGGCGCGTCTGCTTCGGGAACTGGAGGACCTGCTGCCGTGACATTTCCTCTGGGTCATGATGCGCAGGCCCGCATGTTGCTGGCCGCGGCCGAGAGCGGCCGGATGCATCATGGCTGGATTCTGGCGGGACCGGCCGGCATCGGCAAGGCGAGCTTCGCCCGCGCCCTGGCGATGCGGCTGCTTGCGGACGCCGCCGGTCCTCCCATCGCCGGGGAAGGCCATGACGTGCCGCAGGGGCATCCCATCCGGGCCTTGATGGAGGCGAATGCGCACCCCGATTATGCCGAACTGGCACTGCTCGAAAAGGATGGCGTGCTGGCCCGCAATATCGGCGTGGACCAGATACGGGGCCTTCAGCGCCTCATTCAATCGGCGCCCTCGCTCTCGGCTCGACGCATCGTCGTCATCGACAGCGCCGACGACCTGGAACGAAGCGCGGCTAACGCGCTGCTCAAGAATCTGGAGGAACCGCCGGCGGACATGCTGTTCCTGCTGGTATCCCATGCGCCGGGCCGGTTGTTGCCGACCATTCGATCCCGTTGCCGCACCTTGCGTTTCGGACCCTTGCAGGACGATGCCATGCGGTCTGCCCTTTCGATGATGGAACCCGCGCCGAAGGACGGGGAGATCGAAACGCTGCTGTCCGTCGGCGAAGGTTCGCCGGGCAAGGCGCTGCGCTATGCCGGTCTCAATCTTGCGGAGATAGAGGGGATATTGCAATCGATCGCCACGCAGGGCGACCCGGACAACCGGTGGCGGCTGACGCTGGCGAAGATGCTGTCGGGAAAGCCCGCCCGTCCCCGCTATGAGGCTTTTCTCGAGCGGGCACCCGCCTTCATCGCGCAAACGGCGCGATTGCGGGAGGGCGCGGCGCTGGGCGCGGCGCTGGGCCATTGGGAAGCGGCGCGGCAACTGGCGGGCGGCGCGGTCATACTTTCGCTGGAGCCGGGGGCGGTCGTTTTCGAAATCGCTGGCCATGTCGCGGCCCTCGCTCCACAAGGCAACTGACGCATCGAGCGGAAAAGCGGACTTTCCGCGACGCGCAACACTCGCTAGGGAAGGCGCATGTCGCAGCCCTACACCATCACGACCGCCATCAGCTATCCCAACGGCCGCCCTCATATCGGCCACGCCTATGAGGTGATCGCCACCGACGCGATCGCCCGTTTCCAGCGCATGATGGGCCGCGATGTCTTCTTCCAGACCGGCACGGACGAGCATGGCCTGAAAATGGCCCAGACCGCGCGTGACCGCGGCATCGAGCCGAAAAATCTAGCGGAAGAAATGTCTGGATATTTCAAGGAGATGAACAACAAGCTGAATATCAGCTATGATCGGTTCATTCGCACCAGCGAGCCGGATCACCACCGCGCGAGCCAAGCCATGTGGCAGGCCATGCAGGCGAATGGCGACCTGTATCTGGGCCGCTATGAGGGATGGTATTCGGTCCGCGACGAGGCCTTTTACGACGAGAAGGAACTGAGCGAAGGGGAGGGCGGACAGAAGCTCTCGCCCCAGGGCACACCCGTCGAGTGGACGGTGGAGGAAAGCTGGTTCTTCCGGCTCTCCGCCTATCAGCAGAAGCTGCTCGACCTTTATAACGGCCAGCCCGATTTCATTCAGCCCGACAGCCGCCGCAATGAGATCATGCGCTTCGTCGAAGGCGGCCTGTCTGATCTCAGCGTTTCCCGCACGAGCTTTGACTGGGGCGTGAAGGTGCCGGGCAGCGACGGCCATGTCATGTATGTCTGGGTCGATGCGCTCACCAATTATCTCACCGGCTGCGGCTATCCGGACGATGCCGGACGCATGGCCCGATACTGGTCCGAAGGCGGCGATATCACGCATATCATCGGCAAGGATATCGTGCGTTTTCATACCGTTTACTGGCCGGCTTTCCTGATGAGCGCGAAGCTGCCGCTGCCCAGGCATGTCTTCGGCCATGGCTTCCTCCTGAACCGGGGGGAGAAGATGTCGAAGTCGCTGGGCAATGTCGCCGATCCGATGGAACTGGCGGAGCGCTTCGGCGTCGATCAACTTCGCTATTTCCTGCTTTCCGAAGTGACGTTCGGCAATGACGGCAGCTATAGCGCGGAAGCCATTGTCGCCCGCTCCAACAGCGATCTGGCCAACAGTTTCGGCAATCTCGCCCAGCGCACCTTGAGCTTCATCGCAAAGAATCTCGATGGACGCTTGCCCGCGCCCGCGCCGCAGGACGTGGACAGGGACCTTCTGAAGGCCGTCGCCGACGCGGCGGGCAATTTTCAGAAGGCCATGGCGGACCTAGCGCCCTCCGTTGCAATCGAGGGCTGGATGCGCGGGGTTTTCGCCTGCAACGCCTATATCGACGCCCAGGCCCCATGGGCGTTGCGCAAGACCGATCCGGCCCGGATGGAAGCGGTCCTTGCCATCTTGTATGAAGCGATCGCCAGCCTGGCCATCATGGTCCACCCCGTCATCCCGGCCAGCGCCGCCGCTCTGCTCGATCAGATGGGGATAAGCGACGACGCACGGGATTATGCCGCCATCGTTGCGGATCGTTATGCGGATCTGCGCGCCTCGGGCTTTACCCTCAGCCCGCCCAAGCCGCTCTTTCCCCGATTGGAACTGACGGAAACGGACGCCTGACACCATGCTGATCGACAGCCATTGTCATTTGAATTACAAAGGGTTGGTCGAAGATCAGCAGAATGTGCTTGAACGCGCACGCGGCGCGGGCGTCGACCTGATGCTCAACATCGCCACGCGCGAAAGCGAGTGGGACGATGTGCTGGGCACGGCGCTGCGCGAGCCGGATGTCTGGGCAACCGTAGGCATTCATCCGCATGAAGCGGACGAGCATCCCCATGTCGACGCCGCCAAGCTGATCGAGCGGGCGGCGCATCCCCGCGTGATCGGCATAGGCGAAACCGGCCTGGATTATTATTACGACCATAGCGACCGGGACCGGCAGCAAAGCAGTTTTCGCGCGCATATCGCCGCCGCGCGGGAAACCGGCCTGCCGCTGATCGTGCATACGCGGGAGGCGGAGGACGATACGCTGGCGATCCTGCGCGAGGAGATGGGGAAGGGGGCGTATGGCGGCGTCATTCATTGCTTCACCGCGAGCGGGGCCTTTGCCGATGCGGCGTTGGAACTTGGCCTCTACATCAGCATTTCGGGTATTGTGACCTTCAAGAACGCCAGGGACCTTCAGGAAACGGCGGCGCGCCTGCCGCTGGATCGCCTTCTGGTGGAAACGGATTCCCCCTTTCTCGCGCCCGTGCCCCATCGCGGCAAATCCTGCGAGCCTGCCTATGTCGCCGACACCGCCCGTTTCCTGGCCCATCTGAGGAATGAGAGCATCGAGGAACTGGCAAAAGCCACTTCGGCGAATTTCCATACGCTTTTCAGCAAGATCGGCAGAAGCCCGGCCTCATGAGCTTGAGGCTCGTCATATTGGGCTGCGGCACGTCGTCGGGAGTTCCCCGGATCGGCAATGACTGGGGAACCTGCGATCCTCACGAGCCGCGAAACCGCAGGACGCGCGTGTCCATTCTTGTCGAGAGTCCGACGACGCGCCTTCTGGTCGATACCTCGCCGGATATGCGCGCGCAGTTGCTGGCGGCGGATGCGGCCAATCTGGATGCGGTGCTGTGGACGCACGATCATGCCGATCATTGTCACGGACTGGACGATCTGCGGCAGGTCTATCACTATCGGGGGACGCCCGTGCCCGCTTATGCCCGCGCCGAAACGCTTAGCGCGCTGCGCCAGCGTTTCGGCTATGCCTTTGAGGGGCGCGGGGGCTATCCGCCCATCGTCGAAGACCACGCGCTTCCCGACCGCCTCACCATCGGCGATATCGATATTCATTGCGTGGACCAGCCGCATGGGGACATTCTGTCCACAGGCTTCCGCTTCACCCATGGCGGACGCACGATAGGCTATGCCACGGATTTCCACGAATTGACGCCGGCCATGCTGACCCTGTTCGACCGGCTGGACATATGGGTCGTGGACGCGTTGAGGGCAAAACCGCATCCGACCCACGCGCACCTTGCCCTGGCGCTGGAGGGAATCGCCGCCGCGCGCCCGAACCGGGCCATTTTGACGCATATGGACAACAGCATGGATTATGCGACCTTGCGCCGCACGCTGCCCGAAGGCGTCGAACCGGGCTATGACGGCATGGTCGTGGAATTGAGCGACGGGGAGGGGGCTTCCTGATGGATGTGGGAACGGATCAGGCGATGTCGGGCATCTGGTATCTGCTCGCAATTGTCCTCGTCGGTTCCGCGCTGCTGACGCGCCGTATGCCGCTGGGCGGTATGATGCGGATGGCGCTTTTGTGGGTGGCGATTTTCGCCATTCTGCTCATGCTGTTCAATCTGGCGCAAAAATCGGGGATTTTCATGGAGAGTGCCCACGCGCCACCCACGGCAAAGGGGGATGACGATCATCCCGCCGCGCCTCAAACCCGGATCGATGGCGACCGCATCCGTATAGCGGTATCTTCCGACGGGCATTATTGGGTGGACGGCGCCGTCAACGGCACGCCGACCCGCTTCCTGATCGATAGCGGCGCAAGCGTCACCGCCCTGTCGGAACAGGCGGCGCGAGCGGCCGCGCTCAACATCGATCCAGCGCAATCTTCCGTCACCATGATGACCGCCAACGGCCATGTGAAGGCGCAAAGGGCGCGGATCGCGACCCTGACGATCGGACCTGTCCGGACGAGCGACCTGGATATCGTCGTGTCGCCGGCCTTTGGCGATGTGAACGTCATCGGCATGAACATGCTGTCCCGCCTTAAAAGCTGGGGTGTGGAAAATGGCGAGATGGTTTTGACGCCATGACGGCAGCGCCGGACCAGCGGCAAAGGTTGAAGGCGATTATCGGCGGTTCGACGGGCAATCTGGTCGAATGGTATGACTGGTATGCCTATTCGGCCTTCACCCTCTATTTCGCGCCGCATTTTTTTCCCAGCGAGGACCGGACCGCACAGTTGCTGAGCGCCGCCGGAATCTTCGCCGTCGGTTTCCTGATGCGCCCCATCGGCGCCTGGCTGATGGGCATCTACGCGGATCGGCACGGCCGCAAGAGCAGTCTTACCCTGTCCGTATCGCTCATGTGCGTGGGATCGCTGCTGATCGCGGTGACGCCGGGCTACGAGAAGATCGGCGTGGGTGCGCCGCTCCTGCTCGTCCTCGCCCGCCTGCTGCAAGGATTGTCCATCGGCGGCGAATATGGCGCCAGCGCCACCTATCTGTCCGAGATGGCGGGAAGACACCACAGAGGTTTTTTCTCCAGCTTCCAATATGTGACGCTGATCGCGGGCCAACTCATCGCGATATGCGTGCTGCTGATATTGCAGCAGATGCTGACGGAGGCTCAATTGGACGCATGGGGCTGGCGCATACCCTTCGCCATCGGCGGAGCGTTGGCCGTCATCGTCTTCTGGCTGAGACGCGGCCTGACGGAAACACAAAGCTATGTCGTCGCGCGGGCGGAGGGCGCGCCGCGATCGGGCCTCGTCGAACTGCTGCTGCGGCACCCTCGCGAAACCCTGACTGTCATGTTCCTGACTGCGGGAGGGACCATCGCCTTCTACGCCTATTCCATCTACATGCAGAAATTCCTGGTCAATACGAGCGGCATGAGCCGGGAAACCGCGTCCCAGATCAATGCGGCCACCCTGTTCATCTTCATGCTGATTCAGCCGCTGGCCGGCGCGCTATCGGACAGGATCGGCAGAAAGCCTCTCATGGTCGGCTTCGGCGTGTTGGGCGTCCTTTGTACCTATCCCATCTTCGCCACGCTGAGCCGGACGACCGATCCATGGGTCGCGGGCGCGCTGGTGATGGCGGGGCTTGTCATCGTCAGCGGCTACACGTCGATCAACGCCGTTGTGAAAGCCGAACTTTTCCCGGCGCATATCCGTGCGCTGGGGGTCGCTCTGCCTTATGCGCTGGCCAATACGCTGTTTGGCGGCACCGCAGAATTCGTTGCGCTCTGGTTCAAGCGCAACGACATGGAAAGCGCATTCTACATCTATGTGACCGTGATGATCGCCATTTCGCTGACGGTCTATATCCAGATGCGGGATACAGCGAAGCACAGCCGCATTCTGGAAGACTGAGCGTAGACCGAAATTCGCGCTTCGATCATCAGATATTTAACATAATATATATTATCGAACTATAAGGACCAGAGTGGCGCTCCATCCTTCTCCAAGGCAAAGCGTCGTTTCGATGATGCCCGGACCGCGCCGCCATCAGGCGCGGCCGTACAGCCTGGCCAGTTCGATGATCTCGCGGGCTGTCTTGACGTGCGCGATGTCGATATGCTCGCCATCGTAGATGACCGATGCGCGCCCATTGGCCATGGCTTCATCCAGAGCGTCGATCATGCCCTTGTAGAACGCGACCTCGTCCTCGGTCGGGCTGTAGACGTCGTTGATGATCTCGACATTGGTCGGGTGCAAGGCCAGTTCTCCGTTCATGCCGAGCTGACGGTCGGCTTGCGAAGAAGCCTTCAGCCCTTCCAGATCCTTTACCTGCTGCCACACGCCGCCGATGGCCAGCTTGCCCGCGGCTCTGGCGGCCATGACGACGCGCGACTTGAGGTAGAGCGTTTCGCGGCCTTCGGGCGACCACACAAAGCCAAGCGCGCGGGCGACGTCGGCATTCTTGGCGGAGGAGCCGACGATGGCGGAAACGCGCGGATGCTGGGCGATTTCATAGGCCAGTTGCATCGAACGCGCGCTTTCCAACAGCGGGATAACATGGATCGAGCCATTGGGCAGGCCGTTGCGCATTTCGGCTTCGGCCAGCATCTGAGACGCGACATGAACATCTTCCGGGCCGCAGGGCTTGGAGATAAAGATGCCCTCCAGACCCGGCTGGGCAACGGCAAGGATGTCTTCGAAATCATAGAGGTGGGGCGTGCGGTTAATGCGGACCCAGACCCGCTGGCCCTGCTCCACCACCCATTTCAGCCTGCCCGCGACGATGCCGCGCGCTTCGATCTTCTGGGCGTGTGGAACGCTGTCCTCAAGATCGAGGATCAGCGCGTCGGCGCCGGAGTTGATGGACTTTTCGATCCAGCTATCCTTGTTGCCGGGGACGAACAGAAATGATCTGACTGGAATCATGGCATCCTCATCTAAAGGGGCAGGTTAGCAGTTGGGGCTTTTGCGCCTAGCCTGATTTTCCCGGCTATGCACAGAGTCAGGAAGCCGTGGCGGGCTTCTGTAGGAAATGATCCCCTGCCCTTTGCCAGCCTTTGCGACGATCCGCCGTATGCGGGACAGATAAACAGATAAAGAGCCGCATTTTTCTACCGTAAAACTCTGGATATTCCCGCGCCGCGCCGCAATGATGGAATATGGCCGGTGCGATCAACCCTCAAAGCTTCAGCGATTCCCTCGTCATTCTCGGCGCCGCCGGTCTGGTCATCCCCGGATTTGCCCGTTTCCGCGTCAGCCCGGTGATCGGCTTCATCCTGGTCGGCCTCGCGGTCGGTCCGGCCGGCCTCGGATCGCTGGTGGGCGAATATCCCTGGCTCTATCATGTCACCATATCCAACCAGCAGGCGATAGAGCCCTTTGCCGAACTCGGGGTCATATTATTGCTGTTTTCCATAGGGTTGGAACTGAGTTTCCGTCGCCTGTGGACGATGCGAACGCAGGTGTTCGGCGTCGGCGCGGCGGAACTGATCGGCAGCGGCCTGCTGATCGCGGCGGGCCTCTATATCCTGGGCCAGCCCACGGCGGGCGCCATCGGCTTGGGCCTCGCGCTCGCCCTGTCCTCGACCGCCGTGGTGCTCCCCATGGTCGGCACCCAGAGTGCGGTGGGGCGAGCGGCCTTTTCCATGCTGTTGTTCGAGGACCTGGCGCTCGTCCCCATCATCTTCATGCTGGGCGCACTTGCCCCCTCCGTCGCCGCCAGCCCGGACGGAGCTTGGGGCGAGCTGGCAAGCACGCTGCTCAAGGGCGGCGTCACCATCGCCGTCATGCTGGTGCTGGGACGCGTTTTCCTGCCTCATATCTTCAGCCAGGCCGCGCGCACTAAAAGCCCGGAGGTCTTCCTTGCCGCCAGCCTTCTGGTGGTGATCGTCTCCAGCCTCGCCACATCCATCGCGGGACTGTCGCCCATCGTCGGCGCGCTGCTGGCGGGCCTGCTGATCGCCGAAACCGAATATCATGGCGAGGTCGAGGTGATGACCGCGCCCTTCAAGGGGCTGGCGCTGGGCGTTTTCCTCATCACCGTGGGCATGAGCCTCGATGTCCGCGTCATCCTCGCCAACTGGCAGAGCCTGGTGCTGGCGGTCGTCGGCGTCATCCTCGCCAAGACGCTGGTGACGGCGGCGCTCCTCTATTTCTCCGGCGCGCGCAAGGGCGTGGCGCTGGAGGTCGGCGTGCTGATGTCCAGCCCGTCGGAAACCACCTTGATCGTGCTGTCGGCGGCGGCGGCGGCCAAGCTGATCCTGCCGTCCACCGCCGCCTTCTGGCAGATTGTGACCGCCATCGGCCTCACCATCACGCCCCTGCTCGCCCGCATCGGCCACGACATCGCCCGTCGCCTCGAAATGGCGCTGGGCGAGGAAGCGGTGGAAGTGAAAGAGGAACTGATAGAGGCGGCGGCCGTCGTCATCGGTTTCGGGCGCGTCGGCCGCATGGTCTGCGACCTGCTCAAGATGCACAAGCAACGCTTCATCGTGGTGGAATCCGATCCGGATGTGGTGGCCGAAGCCCGTCGTAGCGGCTATCCGATCCTTTTTGGCGACGTGTCCCGAGCGGAGATGCTCGACCGGCTGCGGCTGGGCCATGCCCGCGCCCTGATCCTGACGATGGACGATCCGGTGCTTTCGGTCCGCGTGACCAAGCGGGTGCGCGGCTGGGTGCCCGACCTTCCCATCATCGCCCGCGCCCGCGATACCGAACATGCGGCCCAGCTTTACCGGGCGGGCGCGAGCGACGCCGTGCCCGAAACGCTGGAAAGCTCGCTGCAACTGGCGGAAACCGCGCTGGTCGACCTGGGCGTCGCGATGGGTCCGGTGATCGCCTCCGTCCACCAGATGCGCGAAGATCTGCGTATCGGGATCAAAGACGCCGCCCAGCTCGAAAACGCCCCGAAACTGCGCCGGCTGCGCGCCGATGAGGTGCCTTGACCGGTATGCACTGTGTCGCCTGCCCGGTGACGGGAGGCGACGCGGATGTCAGGCCGGAACCTTCGCCAGCGCGCCCTTCACGGCTTCGATGGCGTCTTGCGCCTTGTCGCCGTCCGGACCGCCGCCCTGCGCCATGTCGGGGCGCCCGCCGCCGCCCTTCCCGCCCAGAGCCTCGACGCCCGCGCGGACCAGATCGACCGCGCTGATGCTCCCGATGAGATCGTCGGTCACGCCCACGGCGATGCTCGCGCGGCCGTCGGTGACGGCCAGCACGGCGGAAACGCCGCTGCCCAGCGTCGCCTTGTTCTGATCGACAATGCCGCGCAATTCTTTGGGGTCCAGCCCCTCGATCACCTGCCCCAGGAAGCTGACATGGCCCACCTGCTCCGGCCCCGCGGCCTGCGCTGATCCGCCACCGCCAAGGGCAAGCGCCTTCTTCGCGTCGGCCAGCTCGCGTTCCAGCTTGCGGCTCTGTTCGACCAGGGCGGCGATGCGGGCCGGCACCTCCTCCGGCGTGGTCTTGAGCGCCGCCGCGGACTGCCGCAGCCGATCCTCCCGGTCGGACAGCCACAGGCGCGCGGCCTCGCCCGTCAGCGCCTCGATCCGGCGAACGCCCGACGAAACCGCGCTTTCCGAAACGATCTTGAACAGCGCGATGTCGCCCGTCGCCCGCACATGGGTGCCGCCGCACAGTTCCACGGAGTAGCCATGCTCATCGCCCTTGCCCATGGAAAGGACGCGGACCTCATCGCCATATTTCTCGCCGAACAGCGCCAGCGCGCCCGCCGCCACGGCATCGTCCGGCGTCATGAGGCGCGTGGTGACGGCTTCATTATGGCGGATCTGCTCGTTGACATCGGCTTCGACGGCCGCGATCTGGCCGTGCGTCAGCGCTTCGGGATGCGAGAAGTCGAACCGCAGGCGATCCGGCGCGACAAGGCTGCCCTTCTGCGTCACATGCGCGCCCAACCGCTTGCGAAGCGCCGCATGAAGCAGGTGGGTCGCGCTGTGATTGGCGCGCAGCCGGTCGCGGCGGTCCCCATCGACGCTCAGATGCACGGTGTCGCCGACCTTGATGCTGCCCGCGCTGATCTTTGCCCTGTGCGCGTTCAGGCGGCCCAGCGGCTTGGCGGTATCAGACACCTCGGCAACCAGCCCGGCCTGCGAGGAGATGGCGCCCGCGTCGCCCATCTGCCCGCCGCTTTCGCCGTAGAAAGGCGTCTGGTTGGTGATGACGGTGACTTCATCGCCCGCCGCAGCGGAGTCGACCCGCGCGCCGTCCTTGACCAGCGCCAGCACTTCGCCTTCGCCCTCTGTCGAGTTGTAGCCGATAAATTCGGTGCTTCCCGTGCTTTCCGCGATGTCGAACCAGATTTCGTCCGACGCCTTTTCGCCCGAACCCTTCCACGCGGCGCGGGCGGCGGCCTTCTGCTCGGCCATCGCCTTGTCGAAGCCGTCCCGGTCCACGCCCAACCCGCGCGAACGCAGCGCGTCCTCGGTGAGGTCATAGGGGAAGCCATAGGTGTCGTAGAGCTTGAACGCCGTCTCGCCCGGCAACGTCCCGCTCTCGCCAAGACCGGCGGTAGCTTCGTCGAGCAGTTTCAGGCCGTTTTCCAGCGTCTTGCGGAAACGCGTTTCCTCCCGCAGCAGCGTTTCCTCGATCAGCGGCTGTGCGCGCACCAGTTCGGGATAGGCCCCGCCCATTTCGGACACGAGGCCGCCGACGAGGCGATACATCAGCGGCTCCTTCGCGCCGATGATATGGGCGTGGCGCATCGCGCGGCGCATGATCCGGCGCAGGACATAGCCCCGGCCCTCATTGGCGGGCAGCACCCCGTCCGCGATCAGGAAGCTGGTCGAGCGGAGGTGGTCCGCGATGACGCGATGGCTCGCCTTATACTCGCCGTCGGTCGCGGTGCGGGTCAGCGCGCCCGATTCCGCGATCAGCGCCTTGAAGGTGTCGGTGTCGTAATTGTCGTGCACCCCCTGCATGACGGCGGCGATGCGCTCCAGCCCCATGCCGGTGTCGATGCTGGGCCTAGGCAGATTGCCGACGATCTCGTTCGCTTCCTGCTCGAACTGCATGAAGACGAGGTTCCATATCTCGACGAAACGGTCGCCATCCTCTTCCGGCGATCCGGGAGGGCCGCCCCAGATATGCTCGCCATGGTCGTAGAAAATCTCCGAGCAGGGACCGCACGGGCCGCTGTCGCCCATGGCCCAGAAATTGTCCTTCGTCGGGATGCGGATGATCCTGTGATCGGGCAGGCCCGCGATCTTCTTCCACAGGTCGAACGCCTCGTCATCGGTGTGATAGACCGTCGCGGTCAGCTTTTCCGCCGCAAGCCCCCACTCCTTCGTCAACAGCGTCCAGGCATGGAGAATCGCCTGTTCCTTGAAATAGTCGCCGAAGCTGAAATTCCCCAGCATCTCGAAAAAGGTATGATGCCGCGCGGTGTAGCCGACATTGTCGAGGTCGTTATGCTTGCCGCCGGCGCGCACCGACTTCTGGCTGGAGGTCGCCCGCGTATAAGGCCGGGTTTCAAGGCCCGTGAAGACATTCTTGAACGGCACCATGCCCGCATTGACGAACATGAGCGTTGGGTCGTTATGCGGCACCAGTGGCGCCGACGGGACGATGGTGTGGCCGTTCGCTCCGAAATATTCGAGGAAGGATCGGCGAATGTCGTTGGTCGAGGTCATGGAGGCGATTTAGTGGGAAGCGCCCCGGCGCACAAGCGGGGCTTTTCATCGCATCGTCGATTGGATCGTCTGGCGGGACGGGCGGCGTTGGCGCCGCCGCCCGTCCCCTCCTTCAACCCGCCGCCTTCACACGCGCGCGATACTGGTGCAGCAGCGGTTCGGTGTAGCCGTTGGGCTGCGCCACTCCTTCAAAAACCAGCGCGCGGGCGGCCTGATAGGCGAGGCTTTCGTCCTCATGGCCACTCATCGGCTTATAGAGGGGATCGCCCGCATTCTGCGCGTCGACCTTTGCCGCCATGCGTTTGAAGGCGGCGTCGATCTGGCCTGCCGTGCAGACGCCGTGCAGCAGCCAGTTGGCCATATGCTGCGAGGAGATGCGAAGCGTCGCGCGATCCTCCATCAGGCCGACGTCATGGATATCGGGCACCTTCGAGCAGCCGACACCCTGATCCACCCAGCGCACGACATAACCCAATATGCCTTGCGCGTTATTGTCCAGTTCCTCGGCAATTTCCTCGGCCGACCAGTCGCGGCCGGAGGCGACGGGAACGGTCAGCAGCTTTTCGAGCGGCGCTATGGGTTCGGCGCGCCGTTCGGCCTGACGGGCGAAGACATCGACCTGATGATAGTGGGTCGCGTGGAGCGTCGCGGCGGTCGGCGACGGCACCCAGGCGGTGTTCGCGCCGCTCCTGGGATGGCCGATCTTCTGTTCCAGCATATCGGCCATGCGGTCGGGCGCAGCCCACATGCCCTTGCCGATCTGCGCGCGCCCCGAAAGGCCGCAGGCAAGGCCGATCTGGACATTCCGGTCTTCATAGGCCGCGATCCAGTCGCTCGCCTTCATCTCGCCCTTGCGGATCATGGGACCGGCGCGCATCGCCGTGTGCATCTCATCCCCCGTGCGGTCGAGGAAGCCGGTGTTGATGAAGATGATCCGGCCCTTCACCGCCTCGATGCAGGCGGCAAGATTGGCGGAGGTGCGGCGCTCCTCGTCCATGACGCCGACTTTCAGCGTATGGCGGGCGAGGCCCAGCATGTCCTCGACGGCGTCGAAGAGGCGGTTGGTGAAACCCACTTCCTCCGGCCCGTGCATCTTGGGCTTGACGATATAGACGCTGCCTGAGCGGCTGTTGGCGAAGCCGCCCTTGCGCTGGAGGTCGTGCATCGCGATCAGGCTGGTGACGATGCCGTCGAGAATGCCCTCGGGCGCTTCGCGGCCGTCGGGCAGGAGAATGGCGGGCGTCGTCATCAGATGGCCGACATTGCGGACCAGAAGCAGGCTACGGCCGGGCAAGGTGAAGCTGCCGCCGTCGGGCGCGGTATAGCTGCGGTCGGCGTTGAGGGCGCGGGTCATCATCGCGCCATTCTTTTCGAAGGTGTCGGTGAGGTCGCCTTGCATCAGGCCCAGCCAGTTGGCATAGGCGGCGACCTTGTCCTCCGCATCGACGGCGGCGACGGAGTCCTCAAGGTCGCAGATGGTGGTCAGCGCGGATTCGAGGATCACATCGGCAATGCCCGCCGGATCGTCCTTGCCGATGGGATGATCGCGGTCGAACACGACTTCGATGTGAAGTCCGTTGTGGCGGAACAGGCGCCCCTTCCCGTTCTTGCCGCGATACTGGGTCGGATCGGCAAGGGAAATGCCTTCCGCATCGGTGAGACCCGCCCAACTGCCGCCGGCGAGCGGGACAGCCTGATCGAGAAACGCCTTTGCCCAGGCGATGACCTGCGCGCCGCGCCCGGCGTCATAGCCCTTCCCCGCCGGAGCGCCAGGGATGGCATCCGTGCCATAGAGCGCGTCATAAAGGCTGCCCCAGCGCGCATTGGCGGCGTTGAGGAGGAAACGGGCGTTGAGGATCGGCACGACAAGCTGCGGTCCGGCAAGGCGGGCGACTTCATCGTCGACATTGCCGCTGGTGACGGTGAAGGGCGCAGGTTCGGGGACGAGATAGCCGATTTCCTGGAGGAAAGCGCGCAAGTCCGCCGCGTTGCCGGGTTGGCCCGCGCGGTCGCTGTAGAAGGCGTCGATCCGACTCTGGAGATTATCGCGCTTGGCGAGCAGGGCCGCGTTTTCCGGGGCGAATTGGGCGAAGATCGCCGCCGCGCCGGACCAGAAGGCCGGCGCGTCGATGCCGGTGCCGGGAAGGACGCGCTCTTCGATGAAGGCGGCGAGGGGCCGGGCGACCTGAAGGCCGGCTTTGTCGATCATGTTCGTCATGCGATGCTCCTTTGCCATAGAGCATAGACGGTCCGCATTATGTGCAGTAGGGGATATTATATAAATTCAGAATTTCCTGTGGTGAAATTATGATGGACCCGGATTACGATCTCTTCGCCGCCATAGTGGAGGAAGGCGGACTGGCCGCGGCAGGGCGGCGGCTCCGCATTTCGCCCGCCATGGTGTCGAAGCGGCTGGTGCGGCTGGAAGAGAGGCTTGGCACGCGGCTCATCCATCGCACCACGCGGCGGCTGGCGCTGACTGCGGCGGGCGAGCGGCTGCATGACGATCTGCGCGAGATCATGACGGCGCTGGAGGCGGCGGAACGGCGCGTATCGGGCGCTTGCGAGGAGGCTTCGGGAACGATCCGGATCACCGCGCCCACCTCCTTCGGGCGGATGCATGTCGCGCCCTGGCTGGGGCGGTTCATGGATGAGCATCCGCGCGTCGCCCTGCATATCGACCTGTCGGACGACTATGCCGACCTGCTGGCGAGCCGCGCCGACCTTGCCATCCGTATCACCGTCGATCCGGGGCCGGGCCTTGCGGCGCGGCGGCTGGCGACCAACCGGCGGATAGTGTGCGCCGCGCCCGCCTATCTGGAGCGGTTCGGCGTTCCGCAGGACATCGCCGATCTCAGGAAGCATCGGCTGCTGGCGGCGGAAGGGCAGTTGCCATGGCGGCTGATCGGCCCCGACGGCCCGGTGGCCGTGGACGGGGTGAGCCATGTCGGCACCAACAGCAGCGAAGTCGTGCGCGAACTGGCCATGGCGGGCGCGGGGGTGGCGCTGCGTTCGCTCTGGGACATAAGCGAGGCGTTGGCCCTGGGTCAGGTGCGGCAGATCCTTCCCCGGTTCGAAGGGTCGGCGGATGTGGGGCTGTTCGCGGTCCACCTGCCCCAGCCCCATCCGCCGCTGGCATTGAGCGCCTTTATCGACTTTCTGGCGGGATTATATCAGCCGGCGCCGCCTTGGGAGCGGACGGCCATTGCCCCGGCGGCGCAGGACTTCTAAGGCTCCCCCCCATGGACGACAATACCCGCCGCGCCGCGCTCGACTATCACCGCTATCCGCAACCCGGAAAGCTCCGCATCGAACCGACCAAGCGCATGGTCAACCAGCGCGACCTGGCGCTGGCCTACTCGCCGGGCGTCGCGGCCCCCTGCGTGGAGATCGCGGCGGACCCGGACAAGGCGTTGGATTATACCGCGCGCGGCAATCTGGTCGCCGTGATCTCCAATGGGACGGCGGTACTGGGGCTGGGCGCCATCGGCGCGCTGGCGTCCAAGCCGGTGATGGAGGGCAAGGCGGTCCTCTTCAAGAAATTCGCCGATATCGATGTGTTCGACATCGAAGTCGATACGACCGACGCGGACAAGTTCGTCGAAGCCGTGGCGTTGCTGGAACCGACTTTCGGCGGCATCAATCTGGAGGATATCAAGGCCCCCGAATGCTTCGCCATCGAGGCGCGATTGAAGGAACGGATGAACATTCCGGTCTTTCACGACGACCAGCATGGCACCGCCATCGTCGTGGCGGCGGCGGTCCGCAATGCGCTGGTGTTGCAGGGCAAGACGCTGGCGGAAGCGCGGCTGGTGACGTCGGGCGCGGGCGCGGCGGCGCTGGCCTGCGTCGACCTGCTGGTGTCCATGGGCCTGCCGGTCGACAATGTGACGATGACCGACAAGGACGGCGTGATCCATTCGGGGCGCGAGGGCATGTTGCCCAACATGGCCCGTTATGCCCGCGTGACCAATGCGCGGACCTTGCCGGACGTGCTGCCGGGGGCGAACATCTTCCTGGGGCTTTCCGCGCCGGGGGTGTTGAAGCCGGAATGGCTGCCCCTGCTGGCGGACAATCCGCTGATCTTCGCGCTCGCCAACCCGGAACCGGAAATCCTGCCCGACGTGGCGCGCGCGGCGCGGCCGGACGCCATCGTCGCGACGGGGCGCTCGGACTTTCCCAATCAGGTCAATAATGTCCTGTGCTTCCCCTATATCTTCCGGGGCGCGCTGGATGCCGGGGCGACGCAAATCAACGAGGCTATGAAGGCGGCGGCGGCGGAAGCCATCGCCGCCCTCGCCCGCCTGCCCGCGCATGACGATGTGGCGCAAGCCTATGGCGGGCGGAAGCTGGCGTTCGGGCCGGACTATATCATCCCCACACCTTTCGACCCGCGCCTGATCGCGGAGATCGCGCCCGCCGTCGCCAAGGCGGCCATGGACAGCGGCGTGGCGAAGCGGACGCTGGACCTGGACGAATATCGCCGCGCACTGACGCGGCAGAACACGCGGTCGGGGCAACTCATGCTGCCGGTGTTCGAGGCGGCGCGGGGCACGCACCGCCGCATCGTCTATGGCGAGGGCGAGGATACGCGCGTGCTGCGCGCTATTCAGGACGCGCTGGACGAAGGCATTGCGCGCCCCGTGATTATCGCGCGGCGGCGGGTGTTGGAGCAGAAGCTGCCCGAACTGGGGCTGCGCTTTGAACTGGACCGGGATGTCGAGGTGATCGACCCCGAAACCGATCATGGCGTCATGCAGGAACTGGTCGAAGGCTATAGCGCGGTCGCGGCGCGCAAGGGCGTGCCCACGGCCGAGATATTGCGCCATGTCTATCGGCGGCCCACGGTGACCGCCGCCATGCTGCTGCGCCTGGGCAAGGTCGACGCGGCGCTGGTCGGGGGCAATTCGGAATATTGGGGACAGGTCGAACATGTACTGCGGATCATCGATCGGGTGCCGGGCCATACGCGTGCTTATGCGCTGTCCGGCCTGATCCTGGACGCGGGCGCGCTGTTCATCACGGACAGCCATATGGTGCCCGATCCGACGCCGGAGCAGGTCGCGGAAATGACCCTGCTGGCGGCAACGGAATTGCGCTATTTCGGGTTGAAACCGCGCGCGGCTTTGCTGTCGCACTCCAATTTCGGCGCTTCGCACAGCCCCAGCGCGCGCAAGATGCGCGCGGCGCTAAAGCTGGTGCGCGAAGCCGCGCCCGATCTGGAAGTGGACGGCGAAATGCACGCAGACGCGGCGCTCAGCCAGCCGCTGCGGGAGCGGCTGGTGCCCGATTCGCGCTTCGAAGGGTCGGCGAACCTGCTGGTCATGCCCAATCTGGATTCGGCAAACATCACGCTGACGGCGCTGGCGGCTTCGTCCAGTTCGCCCACGGTGGGGCCGATGCTGATGGGCCTTTCGCAGCCGATCCATGTGCTGACGCCGGGCGTCACCTCACGCGGCATATTGAACCTGACGGCGATCGCGGCGGCGGAAGTGGCGCGGGAAGGCTGACCTTAACCTTTTTCCATCACACTCCCGGCGTGGCAAAGGCAATGAAGTGGAGCGCGTGAACGGGTCATGGCGGGTTTCCTGACAGGACTGCCGAAGGGCATCGTGCCGAAATTGGCGATCATAGTGGGAATGGGCGCCGTCGGCCTGCTCGCGGCGGGAAAGATTGACCGCCCTGCCGCTACCGAAGGGAAAACGGTTGAATCCGCGCCGCAGGGAAGCGGCACGACCCCCGTTGCCGTCGCTCCGGCCCCACCCGCCGAACGATCCCGTTCCCAACCGGTGGAAGTCGATCCCCATGCCCTTGTGGTGAAGCGCGTGCTCAGCATCGACAGGCCGTTCCGGCATGGCGACTATGTCTGGGACGAAACCGGCGCGCCTGCCATCGGGCCGATCATCATCACCATCGACCTCAAGGCGCAGACATTGTCCGTCTTTCGCGGAGGCTATGAAATCGGGGCCGCCGTCATCCTGTATGGCGCGGATGACAAGCCCAGCCCGCTCGGCGCGTTTCCGATCACGGAAAAGGATGCCGATCATGTATCGAACCTCTACGACGCGCCGATGCCCTATATGCTTCGGCTCACCAATGACGGCGTGGCGATCCACGGCAGTGATGTGAAATGGGGCAATGCGACCCATGGCTGCATCGGCATCCCTACGCCCTTTGCAAAGAAGCTGTTCGGGGTTGCGAAGCTGGGCGACCTGGCGATCATCACAAACGGGCGGATGTTGGACACCAGCCACGCCGATCCGGGCTGATCGCGTTCAATCCGGCCCGCAGAGCGGTTCTCCCGCGCGGTCTCGGGCGGCAAGCGCGGGTCCGGCCTGCCCGGCTATGCGCGGAAAGCTGACTCCCTCCAGCGAGCCGCGTCCGTCGCAAAGGTCAGCGCATTTCATATCCACCACGCCCGGCAAGGCGACCTGATCCCCATCATATTGCGCGACGATGATGCATTGATCGGCCGCGTCGAAGCGGAGAATCAGCTTGTCGCCCGCCCGGCGGGCGCTGCCCTGTCCGTGGCAATGCTGTTCAGCACCGAAAATCGCCTCCAGCCCGAAACGGAGCGTTCCGTCACGGACAGGAGCGATGCAGAGAAGATCGCGGCCGGCTTCATGGCTTCGCTGGAACAGGCCGACGGGCGAAATCTTGCCGGCATCGGCGATGACGCCGGATTCGATCGCGGCCCGTTCCAGGCCGGAGGCGGAGGGGACGTTCGTGCGGTCCTCCGCCTGATCCGGGCCAGCCGTCCTTTGACAGGCCGCCAGCAGGAGAAGCAGGATCAGGCTAGTCCGCCGCATCGACCTCGCTAAGCCCCTCCGCGCCTATCCGGCGGAAAAAGCAGGAACGCGCGCCCGTATGGCAGGTGGGACCAGCGGGATCGGCCTTTATCCACACCGCATCCTGATCACAATCGATGCGAAGATCGCGAACCGCCAGCATGTTGCCGGACGTTTCCCCCTTCTTCCACAGGGACCCGCGGCTGCGCGACCAGAAATGGGCAAGGCCGGTTTCGATGGTAAGCGCCAGCGCCTGCGCGTTCATGTGCGCGACCATCAGCACATCGCCGCTGCCGGCATCCGTCACGACAGCCGTGATAAGGCCATTGTCGTCATATCGGGGATTGAGGGTAAGCCCCCTGTCGCGCGCGTCTTCCATGGCTTGCGCTATAAAAGGCGAAGCGACGAATGCGAAGCCCCTTATCGCAGGATGTCCGGGAGAAAATGGGGCGACCGATGGGATCCGAACCCACGACCTCTGGTACCACAAACCAGCGCTCTAACCAACTGAGCTACGATCGCCACAGCGCCTTTCGGCATCGGGAGAAGCGGCACATATGCGGCCCATTCCCCCTCGTCAAGCATACAAATCCGTCCGGATGCAGATAAGGCGATTATGCGGTTCGCGAACGCGCGTTCGTTGCGGTTTTGGGAGGGAGTGGCCCTTGCGCGGGCCCACCCCGCTGCGGCCCGGCCTCGCCTGCGGCTTGGCAAGTCACGCTCCCCTCCCCTTGCGGGAGGGCGGCATGACGTCCGTTAGCCGGTTTCCGTGCTGAATGGCGGAACATGGCCGAAAACGACCATCGCAGGACGGCTTTCCAAAAAGAAAAAGGGAGGCAGGCTTCGTGCCCCCTCCCCGTTCCTTTCGGCAACAGCCCACATCCGGAAAACCGATGCGGACTCCACTCTCCTGAAATGCTTCCGACCGCGATGCCGGCAATTTGTCGGATGTGGGCGTTTCCTGATGGATACGCCCGGCCCGTCAGTTGACCGCGTCTTTCAGGCCCTTGCCTGCCTTGAACTTCGGCTGGGCAGATGCCTTGATGGTCATCGTTTCGCCGGTACGCGGATTGCGGCCGGTCGAAGCCTTGCGCTGCGAAACGGAAAAAGTGCCAAAACCGACCAGACGTATTTCGTCGCCCTTTTTCAGTGCGCCCGTGATAGCATCGAATACGCCCTCGACAGCCTTGCTGGCGTCGTTCTTGCTAAGACCGCTGCTTTCGGCAACCGCACTGATAAGATCCTGCTTGTTCATGCCTTGGGAACCCCCTTGTAGCTGTTTGGTGACTTAGGAATCGCGGCGTAGGCGCGGCAATAAGGCCCAGCTTTCAGCGCCTGTCAAAGAGAAAGCGACAAATTCCCCCGGTTCTCTGCATTTTTGCCCGTTCAGAAGCAAAATGCAAGGAAATCAGCGATCCCAGGTCGCGCCTTCCCCGTCAATGCCGAAGCGTGGCCTCTCCATCCCGGCCCGATGTCACGGGCGGTTGAGCGGCAAGGTCGTCCTCCTCCGTCCAGGTGATCGCCTCAGGGAGCGAAACCAGCGCGCGCGCCAGCACTTCGTCGACATGACTGACCGGCACGATTTCAAGCCCTTCGCGGATATTGGCCGGGATTTCCGTCAGATCCTTCTCATTCTCCTGCGGAATGAGCACAGTCTTGATGCCGCCGCGCAGCGCGGCCAACAGCTTTTCCTTAAGCCCGCCGATCGGCAGCACCCGGCCGCGCAGCGTGACTTCGCCTGTCATCGCCACATCCTTGTGCACCGGGATGCCCGTCAGCGTGCTGACGATCGTCGTCACCATGCCGATGCCCGCCGAAGGGCCATCCTTCGGCACCGCCCCTTCGGGCAGGTGGATATGAATGTCCTTGCGGTTGAAGATGCTGGGCTTGATGCCATAGCCGGGCGCGCGGGCCTTCACATAGGAAAAGGCCGCCTGAACCGATTCGTTCATGACATCGCCCAGCTTCCCCGTGGTCCGGATCGCGCCCTTGCCGGACACGGTCACGGCCTCGATGGTCAGCAACTCGCCGCCCACTTCCGTCCAGGCAAGGCCGGTGACGGCGCCGATCTGGTGCTCTTCCTCGCCCACGCCATGACGGAATTTGCGAACGCCCGCATAATCCGCGAGATTTTCGGAGGTGATGACGATCTTGTCATAAGCGCCCTCCAATATCTTCCGCAGCGCCTTGCGGGCGAGACGGGCGATTTCACGCTCCAGCGTGCGGACGCCGGCCTCGCGGGTATAGTAGCGGATCAGATCGCGAACCGCATCTTCGGTGACTTCGAACTCACCGTTCTTGAGGCCGTGCGCGTCGATCTGCTTGGACAGCAGATGGCGCTGGGCGATCTCCACCTTTTCATCCTCGGTATAGCCTTCCAGCCGGATGATTTCCATGCGGTCGAGCAAAGGCTGAGGCAAATTCAAGGAGTTGGCGGTCGTCACGAACATCACGTCTGAAAGATCGACGTCGATCTCCAGATAATGATCCTGGAACTTGCTGTTCTGTTCCGGGTCCAGCACTTCCAGCAGGGCGGATGCCGGATCGCCCCGGAAATCCTGCCCCAGCTTGTCGATCTCGTCGAGCAGGAACAGCGGGTTCATCGTGCCCGCCTTCTTGAGGTTGGTCACCACCTTGCCCGGCAGCGAGCCGATATAGGTACGACGGTGGCCGCGAATTTCGGCCTCGTCCCGCACGCCGCCCAGCGACTGGCGCACGAACTCGCGGCCCGTCGCCTTGGCGATGGAACGGCCGAGCGACGTCTTGCCCACGCCCGGCGGGCCGACGAGGCACAGGATCGGGCCTTTGAGCTTGTTGGTGCGCGCCTGCACGGCGAGATATTCGATGATCCGGTCCTTGACCTTCTCCAGCGCGAAATGATCTTCATCCAAGATCGCCTGCGCGCGCTTGAGGTCGGTCTTGACCTTGCCCTTCTTGCCCCAGGGCAAGCCCAGCAGCACATCCAGATAGTTGCGGACGACCGTGGCCTCCGCCGACATGGGCTGCATCGCCTTGAGCTTCTTCAACTCGGCACTGGCCTTGGTCCGCGCTTCCTTGCTGAGCTTGGTCTTGGCGATCTTTTCCGCGAGTTCGGCAAGTTCGTCGCCTTCCTCGCCCTCGCCATTGCCCAGTTCGCGCTGGATCGCCTTCAACTGTTCATTGAGGTAATATTCGCGCTGGGTCTTTTCCATCTGCCGCTTCACGCGACCGCGAATCTTCTTCTCCACCTGGAGCACGCCCAGCTCGCCCTCCATGAAGGCGAACACCATTTCGAGGCGCTTGACCGGATCGGCCTCGACCAGCAGCGTCTGCTTGTCGGAAACCTTGACGTTGATATTGGCGGCGACGGCATCGGCCAGACGGCCCGCATCCTCGATCTCGCGAAGCTGGACGGGGGTTTCGGCCGGCAGCTTCTTGTTGAGCTTGGCATAATTTTCGAACTGTTCGGCGACCGAGCGCATCAGGGCGGCGGCCTCCGGACCTTCGGCGGCCGCTTCCTCTACCGGCGAAACCTCCGCCGTCAGATAGCCGTCCACCGATTCCATCGATTGAAGCTGGGCGCGATGCCTGCCTTCCACCAGCACGCGGACGGTGCCGTCGGGAAGCTTCAAAAGCTGGAGCACCACGGCGATGACGCCCGTGTCGTAAAGGGCGTCCCGGCCCGGATCATCCTCCGCCGGGTCGAGCTGGGAAACGAGGAATATCTCCTTGTCGCCCTCCATCGCCGCTTCGAGGGCAGCCACGCTCTTGTCGCGGCCGACGAACAGCGGAACGATCATCTGCGGGAAGACAACGATGTCGCGCAGGGGCAGAAGCGGATAGTTCGTAGTCATTCATTCTCCTGGACCTGCTTTCCAGGTCCATATGCAATCCATCGTCTTTATGGGGACGACCATCGCAGCAATCAATCGCCCCTAAAGGGAGACAAGGTAAAGCCGGAACCGGATGCAGGCCATTCCGCCCGTCAGAACGGCAGTTTGAAGCCGGGGGGCAGCGAAAGGCCGCTGGTCATCTTCGCCATTTCGGCGGAACTGACTTCATCCGCCTTCTTGCGCGCATCGTTGAAGGCGGCGGTCACCAGATCTTCGAGCATCTGCTTTTCAGACGGCGCAAGCAGGCTTTCGTCGATCGCAACGCCGACGATACGGCCCTTGGCCGATGCGCGCACCTTGACGAGGCCGCCGCCTGCCGCGCCCTCCACCTCGATCTTGTCGAGATTGTCCTGCGCGCGCTGCAATTCCTCCTGCACGCGGTTGGCCATGCCCAATATTTCGTTGAGATCCTTCATGCCTCATGCACTCCATTGTTCGAGCTTGCCGTCCAGCTCGGCGTCGGGGAAAGCCTCCAACGCGGCCTTGACGACCGGGGTTTCCAGAATGACGGCGCGTTCTTCCGCCGCCTTGCGCTGTTCCTGTTCCAGCAAGGTGGGCGCGGCCGGGCCATCGCTTTGCGCGATGCGCCATGGCGCGCCCGTGATTTCGCGCAAAGCGGGCGTCAGGCGGGCGGCGAAGTCGGATGCGAGGGCGGGCGTGGCCCTGTAATCCAGCTCCGGCGGCGCATAGCGGACGAGGCCGACGCAGTCGTGCAGCTCCTGCGCCAACTGCCCCTTGCCATGCTGCCAGAAGGCTTCGATCAGGTCCTGGAAGCTCGCGGGCAGTTTTGCCGCCGGGCCGGATGAAGATTCGGCGGAGGCGGCAGGCGCGTTGGCCGCGATCAGTCCGCCTTCACGCAGCATCCGGGCGATGTCGCCGGGGTCCGGCATGGTCGCGGCGTGCATCACGCGCAGCAGCGCCATTTCGCAGCTTTCGATGGGAAGAATGGCGTTCGCCACCTCGTCATGGCCCTTGAGCAGAAGCTGCCACAGGCGATGGAGCGGCGCGAAACCAAGCTGCGAGGCCCAGTCGGCGATGGCTTCCCGTTCCTCGGCGGACTGGCCGGGGCTGGCGATATCGCGCCCCGCCTTGACCAGCGTGACGGCGTGGACCAGTTCCAGCAGCCCGCGCATTAGCGAAAGGGGTTCCACGCCCAGCGCATATTGATCGCGCACGGCGGCGAGCAGCGGCGCGGTTTCGCCTTCCAGCAGCAGGGCGAGCAGGCGGCGCACCGATCCACGGTCGGAAAGGCCCAGCATCTCGCGCACCTGCGCGGCGGTGACGAGCGGCGCGGAGTCCGCCGGTTGATCCGGCCCCATTTCGGCATGGGCGATCGCCTGATCGAGGATCGAGAGGCCGTCGCGCGCCGAGCCTTCCGCAGCCTGCGCGATCAGGGCAAGCGCATCGGGTTCGGCGGCGACCTCCTCCGCCTCGACCACATGGCCGAAATGGCTGGCGAGCAGTTCGGCGGGGATGCGGCGCAGGTCGAACCGCTGGCAGCGGGACAGGACTGTCACCGGCACCTTGTTCACTTCGGTCGTGGCGAAGAGGAATTTCACATGCGCCGGGGGTTCCTCCAGCGTCTTCAAGAGCGCGTTGAACGCGTTCTTCGAAAGCATGTGCACTTCGTCGATGATATAGACCTTGTAGCGCGCGGAGACGGCGGCATAGCGCACCGCCTCGATGATCTCGCGCACATCGTCGACGCCCGTATGGCTGGCGGCGTCCATTTCGATGACGTCGATATGTCGCCCCTCGGCAATCGCCTTGCATGGCTCGCACACGCCGCAAGGGTCGATGGTGGGGCCGCCCTGCCCATCAGGACCGACGCAGTTCAGCGCCTTGGCGATGAGGCGCGCGGTCGATGTCTTGCCCACGCCGCGCACGCCGGTCATCAGGAAGGCGTGGGCCAGCCGCCCGCGCTTGATGGCGTTGCCCAGCGTCTGGACCATGGCGTCCTGGCCGATCAGTTCGCGGAAGGTGCGCGGCCGGTATTTGCGCGCCAGGACGCGATAGGGCTGAGGGGAATCGGACATGGGGCGCAATCTAGCGGCTTGGAACGATACTGTCGAAGCCGCAAAAGCCTCTCGAAATTATGATCGCGTGGCCGCCCCGTCGGGGATCAGGTCGTCCATGACCGTGAAGGCGGGTGGGAGCCGGAACGACCCGTGACGAAATCGTTGTGGCTGCTTCCGTCAGGACCTGACCAAGTTGGCGACGATCACGTCCGCCCGACTCCCGGCGCGGCATATGGCGAAGTGCGCCGGCGATGGCAAGGGGGCGTGCAAGGAAGGCGGCGGTCATTCCGGCCCCTCGCGCTTGGCCTGCGCCACGAAATCCAGTGCCGACGCCGCCGTTTCGGCAATGGCGGCATCAGCCTTCGCCTCATCCACGGCCGGGCGGTCGAGATAGATCGCCAGCAGATATTCCGCGCCCGAAGGCGATTTGACCAGCGCCACGTCATTATAGGCCGTGCCGCAGCTTCCGGTCTTGCCGCCCGATGTCCAGCCTTCCGGCAGGCCCGCCTTGATCCGCCGATCGCCGGTCTTGCTCCGGCTGAGCCATGTCCGCAGCTTTTCGGCGCTTTGCGGTTTCATGTCCTTGAAGATCAGGCGCGCCATCAGAGCCGCCATCGCCGCCGGACTGGTGCTGTCGCGGGGATCGCCCGGTTCATTCTCGTTGAGGTCCGGTTCCTTGCGGTCGAGGCGGGACACAGTGTCGCCATAAGCGCGGAAGAAGGCCGTCAGCCCCTCCGGTCCGCCGACCATGGGAAGGAGCAGATTGGCCGCGCTGTTGTCGCTGACCTCCACGGCCGCCGCCGCCAGCTCCTCCATCGACAGGCGGCCGCGCTTCAGGTTCTGCTTCACGACCGGCGCATAGGGAAGAACATCGTCCTTGGTGAAGGATACCTGCCCTTCCAGCCCGAACTTGCCGCCTTCCGCGCCCAGCAGGATCGCGGCGGCCAGAGGCGCCTTGAAGGTCGAGCACATCGCGAAGCGCTCGTCGCGGTTGAAGCCAAGGATCAGCGCGCCCGAACTGTCCACCAGCGCGACGCCGAGGCGGCCGCCGGTTCCCTCCTCGATCATCTTGGGATTGCGGACGGTTTTCAGTGCGGATTGCGGGATCACGTAACGCGGCGCGGGCGGCATCAGCGACGGGCGCTCGCTCTCCTGCGCGAGGGAGGGAGCAGCGGCGAACAGCGCGCAGGCGGTCAATAGCGCAAGGCGCATCGGATGCTTCATGACGATCCTCACATGCCCTGCATGTTGCAGGCTTCGGACGGAATATGGACGGTCAGGCTTTCCAGCGCCGCGTCCAGCACGACCTGGCACGAAAGGCGGCTGGTGCGCGTCGCGGCGGCGGCAAGGTCGAGCATGTCCTCCTCCTCCTCCGTCGCATGGGCCAGGCTGGGGAAATCGGCGGCATCGACGATCACATGGCAGGTGGAGCAGGCCATCTGCCCCTCACAGGTGCCTTCCAGCGGCTGCCCGGCCGCCTGCGCGACATCCAGAAGAACCGCACCGGGCGGAGCATCCACCTCCTGCCTGCTTTCGCCGTCCGCGCTGATGAAGACTACCCTGGTCATTGTGCGACGCTCCCTTATCGCGGCGTGCCTTGCATGGCCGCCGCCTTATTGATCGCCTGTGCAGCATCCTCCAGTTCGGCCGGTGTCGTATAACGGCCAAAGCCGATCCGCACCGATCCCCGCGCCTGCCCGTCCGAAAGGCCGAGCGCGCGCAGCACATGGCTAGGCCGACCCGACCCGCTCGCGCAAGCGCTGCCAAGCGAAAAAGCGACATTGCGGCAATCGGACAACAGGCGCGCGCCGTCCAATCCGTCGCGGCGCAGGTTGAGATTGCCGCGATAGCGCCGGTCGGCGTCGCCGTTCAGGGTCCAGTCGAGGAACAGGCCGCGCGCCAGTTCCCAGAGGGATTCGACATGAGCATGATCGCTGCCGGCGCGTTCCCGCATCAACCGGGCGGCCATGCCCAGACCGGCGCACAATGCGGGCGAAAGCGTGCCGGATCGCAAACCGCCCTCCTGTCCTCCGCCGTGGAGGAGCGGGCGAAGCGTCACCCCGTCCCTGATCCAGAGCGCGCCGACGCCCTTGGGACCGTGGATCTTGTGCCCGCTGATCGCGATCATGTCGCAGGAGGGCGGGATCGGTACGCGGCCATAGCCTTGCACGGCGTCGCAGAGGAACGAGGCTCCGGCGGCGTGGGCAAGGGCGGCAAGCGCCTCGACCGGCTGGATGACGCCGATTTCGTTGTTGACCAGCATGGCGGCGACCAGCGCGACGCCGGGTGTGATCGCCTGCCGCGCGGCGTCCATGTCCACCAGGCCATCTGGACCGACCGGCAGGACCGCCATGTCGCGCCCCTTCCGTCCCAGCGCCTCCACCGTGTCCAGCACGGCGGCATGTTCCGTCGCGATGGTGACGATGCGGCCGTCTCCCACGCCCTGAATGGCGATGTTGAGCGCTTCGGTCGCGCCGGAGGTGAAGAGAAGGCGGCCATCGTCGGGCAGCAACCGCATGACCTGTTCGCGGGCCGCTTCCACCTGCGCGGCGGCGGCGCGGCCGGGGCGATGGGCGCTGTGGGGATTGGCGAACTGATCGCGAAGCAGCGGCGCCATGACGTCGAAGACTTCGGGCGCGAGCGGCGTCGTAGCCTGATAATCGAGATAGATGGTCATGGCCGCGCACGCTCCGCCATGGCGTTCCATTGGGCGAGGAAGCGGTCTATGTCCGCCTCCCCGGTCGCGGGACCGAAGCTGACGCGAACCACCTCGCCCGCCGCCCTTTCGTCATAGTTCATGGCGCGCAGGACATGACTGGTCTTGAGCGATCCCGACGAGCAGGCGCTGCCCGCCGACACCGAAATGCCCGCAAGGTCGAACTGGATAAGCTGGGCGCGGGCGGACAGGCCCGGCATCCGATAGCTGGCGATGGAGGCGATGCGCGGCGCGTCTCGGGCGATAACCTGTCCGCCGGCGGCCTCTATCGCGGCATCCAGCCGGGCGCGCAGACACGCCGCGACCGCGAGCCAGTCGGCGCGCGCCTCCAGCGCGGCAGCCATGGAGAGGATGCCGGGGAGATTTTCCGTCCCGGCCCTGTAGCCCTGCTCCTGCCCGCCGCTCGGCTCCAGCAGCGCCAGATCGCGGATCAGCAGTGCGCCCACGCCCGGGGGGCCGCCGAATTTATGCGCGCTGATCGCGATCATGTCCGCATCCGGAAGCGGGAGCTTGCCCGCACTCTGGGCGCAATCGGCAAAGAGCAGCAGATTGCCGCGCTCGATCCGGTCGAGCGGCTGGATCACGCCGGTTTCGTTGTTGACGTGCTGGATGGCGAGCATGAGTTGCGGGATGGGATCGATCCGAACGGCGGCTAGGTTAATGATGCCGTCGGCGTCCACCGCCAGCCGCTCCGCCTGCGGGGTCACGCGCAGCACCGAATCATGCTCGACCGGGGACGTGGCGATGCGACCTGCCTTTGCGCGGGTCAGCCCGATGGCGATCGCCTCGCTCGCGCCGGAGGTGAAGAGGACATGGCCGGTCCAGCCCAGCGCCGCCGCGAGCCGCCGCCGCGCATCCTCCAGCGCGGCGCGGGCGGCGCGGCCGTCGCCATGCGGGCTGGAAGGATTGGCCCAGCGTTCCAGCCCCGCGATCATCGCGGCCTTCGCCTGCCCCAGCATCGGGGTGGTTGCGGCATGGTCCAGATAGAGACGGTCGGCGGCCAAGGAAAACACTCATCGATTGCGGAAATGGTCGCGCCCTCTATATAGGCTGTCCGCGGCGCAGCGCCAGCAAAGGCTTGTCCGCGCCCCAAGCATCCATCAGCCGCTTGCCGGCCAAAACGATAACAGGTGCCATGCCCGACGTAATCTTTCCTGGACCCGAGGGTCGCCTCGAGGGCCGCTTCAGCCCCCCGCCCCGCCCGCGCGCGCCCGTCGCGATGATCCTGCATCCTCACCCGCAGGGCGGCGGCACGATGAACGACCGCATCACGCAGGCGCTCTACAAGACGTTCGTGAAACGCGGTTTCGCGACGCTGCGCTTCAACTTCCGGGGCGTGGGCCGCAGCCAGGGCACGTTCGACAACGGCATCGGCGAGCTGTCCGACGCCGCCGCCGCGCTCGATTGGGTGCAGAGTTTCCATCCCGAAGCGCAGACCACCTGGATCGCAGGCTTTTCCTTCGGTGCATGGATCGGGATGCAATTGCTGATGCGCCGCCCGGAGATTCGCGGCTTCATCTCCGTCGCGCCGCCCGCCAACATGTATGATTTCTCCTTCCTTGCCCCCTGCCCGTCGTCCGGCATCATCGTGCAGGGCACGGCGGACGAGGTCGTGACCGCCAGTGCGGTGCAGAAGCTGGTGGACAAGCTGCGGACCCAGAAGGGCATCACCATCCATCATGATGAAATCCGCGGCGCGAACCACTTTTTCGAACATGAACTGGATCAGCTCATGAAGTCGGTCGACAATTATCTGGACATGCGCCTGTCGCCGGATTCCCCGATCCGCTGAGCGGTGCGGAACCGGGCAAAGGAGTGGCCGGTCGTGAGGCCGCTCCTTTGAACATCCGACAGCCCATGGTCTTGCGACGGCTGTTTTCGACCATTTTCCGCCATTCAATATCCGTTATCCCAGCAAAAGCTGGGATCTCGTTAGGTTTGGTTGTGCCCTAAGAAGAGAGATTCCAGCCTTCGCTGGCATGACGGAAGGGGGAGGCAATAACAGACGTCGCGCCCATTCAGGGGGTGGAATTTTCCAGACCGGGCAGATCCGGCCCCGGAATGGCGGATATCGCGACATTGGCGAACATGACGAGGCCCGCAACGATCATCAGCATGCCGCGTTTGCGATCATCCTTCTTCACGATGGCGTAGATGCCGCCGCCGGTCAGGGCCATGCCCGCCAGCATCAGGATGGATAAGATCGCGCCTGCCATGGATGGGGCCATAAGGGCGGCGGTGGACTGTGGCAATCCGTTGCCGCTCCGCCTAAGAGGCGCGGGAAACGAATCACCTTCGCGGTGAAGGGATATTCATATGAAAATCGCCATTGCTTCCGATCATGCCGCCGTGGACCTGAAGGCGGAGCTTGCCGACTGGCTACGCGCCGAAGGGCACGCGGTCGACGACCTTGGCCCCGCGACAGCGGACCGGGTGGATTATCCCGATTATGGCTACAAGCTGGCGAAGGCGGTGGCGTCGGGCGCCGTTGAACGCGGCGTCGCGCTTTGCGGATCGGGGATCGGCATTTCCATCGCGGTCAACCGCAACCCGGCCTGCCGCTGCGCGCTGGCCGGCGAGCCGCTGTCGGCGGCGCTCTCGCGCGAACATAACGACGCCAACGTGCTCGCCATGGGCGCGCGCCTGATTGGCGTCGATATGGCGAAAGCCTGCATCACCGCTTTCCTTTCCACCGAATTCGGCGGCGGCCGCCATGGTCCCCGAGTCGACAAACTGTCCAAGCCCGCGCTGTAAGGAGCACGCCCATGAGCACAGCAACCACTTTGGCCCAGCCCGCCCTGTCGGACATCCGTTCGGAAGGCTATTTCACGCGCGGCCTGGCCGATGCCGATCCGGCGGTCTTCGCCGGCGTCACTCATGAACTGAAGCGCGAGCAGAACCAGATCGAACTGATCGCTTCGGAAAATATCGTCAGCAAGGCGGTGCTGGAGGCGCAAGGGTCCGTCTTCACCAACAAATATGCGGAAGGCTATCCGGGCAAACGCTATTATCAGGGCTGTGCGCCCTCGGATGAGGTGGAGCAACTCGCCATCGACCGGGCGAAACAGCTTTTCAATTGCGGCTTCGTGAATGTGCAGCCCCATTCGGGCGCGCAGGCGAACGGCGCGGTGATGCTGGCGTTGACCAGGCCGGGCGACACGATCATGGGCCTGTCGCTGGACGCTGGCGGCCACCTGACGCATGGCGCGAAGCCCGCCCTGTCGGGCAAGTGGTACAACGCCGTGCAATATGGCGTGCGCGAAGACACGCACCTCATCGACTATGACGTCTTGGAGCGAAAAGCGGTCGAGGCCAGGCCGACGCTCATCATCGCGGGGGGCAGCGCCTATCCGCGCCATATCGACTTCGCCCGGTTCCGGGCCATTGCGGACAAGGTCGGCGCGCTGTTCATGGTGGACATGGCGCACTTTGCGGGCCTCGTCGCGGGGGGCGCACATCCGACGCCCTTCGGCCATGCCCATGTCGTGACCACGACCACGCACAAAACGCTGCGCGGCCCGCGCGGCGGCATGATCCTGACCGATGACGAAGCCATCGCAAAGAAGATCAACTCGGCGGTGTTCCCCGGCCTCCAGGGCGGGCCGCTGATGCATGTCATCGCGGCGAAGGCGGTCGCTTTCGGCGAAGCATTGCAGCCGGAGTTCAAGACCTATGCCCAGGCCATCGTGACCAACGCGAAGGCGCTCGCCGGCAAGCTGGAGCAACGCGGCCTTGCCGTCGTGTCGGGCGGCACGGACACGCATCTGGCGCTCATCGACCTGCGGCCCTACGGTATTTCGGGCAAGGATGCGGACGAGGCGCTGGAGCGCAGCTTCATCACCTGCAACAAGAACGGCGTGCCGGGCGATCCGCTGCCGCCTACCAAAACCAGCGGCATCCGCGTGGGTTCGCCCGCGGGCACGACGCGCGGCTTTGGCGTGGCGGAATTCGAAGCCATCGGCGACATGATCGCCGACGTGCTGGAAGGCCTGCGCGACAAGGGCGAGCATGGCGATGCGGCGGTCGAAGCCCATGTGCGCGAGCGCGTGTCGGCTCTCTGCGCCCGTTTCCCGATCTACGAAGGGTAAGCGGCATTGCGTTGCCCTTTCTGCTCGCATGAAGACAGTCAGGTAAAGGACAGCCGCCCGACGGAGGATGGCAACGCCATTCGCCGCCGGCGGCAGTGCGAAGCCTGCGGCGCGCGCTTCACGACCTTCGAGAGGATTCAACTCCGCGATATCTGGGTGATGAAGAGCGAAGGCCGCAAGGAGGCGTTCGACCGCGACAAGCTCGCGCGCTCCATCGACATTGCCTGCCGGAAGCGGCCCATCGATCCCAGCCGTCTGGAAAAGCTGATTTCCGGCATCCAGCGGCAGCTCGAAACCAGCGGCGACAGCGAAGTGCCTGCCCGTTCCATCGGCGAGATGGTGATGCAGGGGCTGAAACGGCTCGATAGCGTCGCCTATATCCGCTTCGCCAGCGTCTACAAGGATTTCACCGACGCACGCGATTTCGAGGATTTCGCCAGCACGGTGAAGGAGGTCGGGAGTGAGTGAGGCGCCATTTTCAGCCCGTTCGTCCTGAGTAGCCATTGAGCAAAGTCGAAATGGCGTATCGAAGGACCGTGCGATGACATTCCATACATATATGCTGCGCTGCTCAGACGGCAGCTACTATCTTGGCTATACCGACGACCTTGAACGGCGCATAGGGCAGCATCAAACGGGCGAAATCACCGGCTATACGCAGAACCGACGCCCCGTATCGCTGGTGTGGCAGCAGAGTTTCGGCACACGGGAAGAAGCGCTCGCCGCTGAGCAGCAAATAAAAGGCTGGTCTCGCAAGAAGAAGGAAGCATTGATCGAAGAGGATTGGGAAACGGTCAGTCTTTTGGCGCGCAAATCCTTCGATACGGGACTTCGACAAGCTCAGCCCCTACTCAGGACGAACGGGGATGAGGGAGCGCCTTTGCCTCCCGTCATCGTCCTTGTCCGTCCGCAGCTTGGCGAGAATATCGGCAAGGCGGCGCGGGCGATGTTGAATTTCGGACTGACGGAGATGCGGCTGGTCTCCCCCCGCGATGGCTGGCCCAATCCCGATGCGGGGCCTTCGGCGGCGGGCGCGGATGTCGTGCTGGACAAGGCGGAGGTGTTCGAGACGCTGGCCGACGCCGTGGCGGACTGCGCCCATGTCTATGCGACCACGGTGCGCAAGCGCGGCGTGACCAAGCCTGTGGTGACGCCGGAGGAAGCCGCGCGAGAAATCCACGGCGCACAGGGACGATCCGCCTATGTCTTCGGGCCCGAAAGGTCGGGGCTTGAAACGGAGGATGTGGCGCTGGCCCGGAAGATCCTGACCGTGCCGATCAACCCGGAATTCGGGTCGCTCAATCTGGCGCAGGCGGTGATCCTGTGCGCCTATGAATGGTCGAAGGGCGCACCGCTGGAACAGCCCACGACCGAGGAATTGCTGCCTCCCGCCCCGCAGACGGAGCTGGAAGGCATGATCGCGCAGTTCGAGATGTTGCTGGAGGGCGCGGGCTATTTCTTCCCGCCCGACCGCGCGCCTGCGACCAAGCGGACATTGCGGAACCTGCTGACCAAGCCGGGCTGGAATCATCTGGAGGTACGGACGCTGCGCGGCGTGCTTTCCGCGCTCAGCAATCCGCGAGCGCGTTAGCCCTTCAGGCGATCGAACTCTTCCATTTCATAGGCGATGGAGCTTTCGACCAACTGGTCCCACAATTCCGCGATGGGCTCACCCGGCGCGCCCAGTCTTTCCGCCTCGGCGCGGGCGTTGGTGATGACCAGCGCCTTGCGTTCCTCGTCGCGGACATGGGCGCGTTCGGGCTTGATCCGGGCGGCTGCGCGCATATGGGCGAAACGCTCCGCCAGCAGCGCCACGATCTGCCGGTCGATCTCATCCACGCCAGCGCGGACCTGCGCCATGGTCGTATAGCTTTCGGGGTTCATGGGCTGGCTGACTAGGCCCATCGCGCCGCCCTGTCGAGGCTTGACATGACCCGCCCCCTTCTTCATACGCGCGCCTTCGCGATTGGCCCCGCATCCCGGTGAAGCGGCGGCCCTGCCCCTTTTTTGAGGCAAGCAGGCGACGACCGGGAACAACGTAGTTAGCGATTGTAAGGAATTATCTATGACGAAGCGCACCAGCGCCAAGTACAAGCTCGACCGCCGCATGGGCGAGAACATCTGGGGCCGCCCGAAGAGCCCGGTCAACAAGCGTGAATATGGCCCCGGCCAGCACGGCCAGCGCCGCAAGGGCAAGATGTCGGACTATGGCATCCAGCTGCGCGCCAAGCAGAAGCTGAAGGGCTATTACGGCGACATCACCGAAAAGCAGTTCAAGAAGAACTATATCGAAGCCGCGCGCATGAAGGGCGACACCGGCCAGAACCTGATCGGCCTGCTGGAGCGTCGTCTGGACGCGGTCGTCTATCGCGCCAAGTTCGCGCCGACCATCTTCTCGGCCCGCCAGATCGTTTCGCATGGCCACATCTATGTGAACGGCGTGAAGTGCAACATCGCGTCGCGTCTGGTGAAACCGGGCGACGAAATCACCCTGGGCAAAAAGGCGCAGGAAATGGCGCTGGTCCTGGAAGCGCAGAGCCTGCCCGAGCGTGACATCCCCGATTATGTCGCGCCCGATGGCGCGGCCAAGGTCAGCTATGTCCGCGTTCCGACGCTGGACGAAGTGCCCTATCCTGTGAAGATGGAACCCAATCTGGTCGTCGAATTCTATTCGCGCTGACCGTTTCCGGCAGTACGGATTTCGGGAGGGGCGGCCTTTTGGCCGCCCTTTCTTTGTGGCGATTATGGCGCTTACGGTCATTGCACGCCATTCAGCGCGGGTCTGCAAGCCCTCATGGTCGCCTTCTTTTCCGCGCAACAATCTTGCGCAGCCTTGCATGGGCTGGCATCACGGCAGGCATCGCCATTTCGAGGGTCCCTGTCATGCATAGCTCGATCGCGGTTCTTGCCGCCGCCCTTGCCCTTTCGGCCTGCGCTTCCGATGGAGCCGGTCCGCCGGCCTCCGCCAGTGCTCTAACGCCACCGCCCGCCAGGAAGGTCGAACCGTCTGTCGACACCATGAAAAGGCTGGTGAAGCTATTGTCCTCCGACGCCTTCGAAGGCCGCGCACCGGGGACGGTCGGCGAGGAAAAGACGCTCGCCCTGCTGTCCGGCGAATTCGCCCAACTCGGCTTGAAACCCGGCAATAACGGCAGTTGGTTTCAGGACGTGCCTCTGGTCGAGATCACGACGAAGAATGTATCGCCCCTGACTTTCTCCGGCGGGAAGGCGAAGGTGCAGGCCGCCTATGGGCCGGAGATGGTCGCCGCCACCTATCGCACGACCCAGCCCCATGTCGCGGTGAAGGACAGCCCGGTCATATTCGTCGGCTATGGCATCAACGCGCCGGAAAAGGGCTGGAACGACTATGCCGGGCTGGATGTGAAGGGCAAGACGGTCATCATCCTGGTCAACGATCCCGACTATGAAGCCGCTGGGCTGGAGGGACCGTTCAATGGGCGGGCGATGACCTATTATGGCCGCTGGACCTACAAGTTCGAGGAGGCCGCGCGTCAGGGCGCGGAGGCCGCGATCATCGTGCATGACACGGTGCCCGCCGCCTATGGCTGGAATGTCGTGCAGTCGAGCTGGACGGGCGCGCAGCAGGTCGCGGACAATGCGAACGGCAATGCCGACCAGTCCGCCGCGATCGGCTGGATTCAAAAGGACAAGGCGGCCGCCTTGATGGCGAGCGCCGGCCTCAACCTCGATACGTTGATGGCGCAGGCGAAGAAGCCGGGGTTCAAGGCGGTGCCCCTGAAAGGCGTCAAAGCCTCCCTCTCCTTCGACAACGACCTGCGCAAGCATATGTCGAAGAATGTCGTCGCCCTGCTGCCGGGAACGGCGCGGCCCGACGAATATGTGCTCTACAGCGCGCATTGGGATCATCTGGGCCGCTGTCAGGCCGCGCCGGATGGCGACGATATCTGCAACGGCGCGGTCGACAATGCGACCGGCACGGCGGCGCTGGTCGCCCTGGCGGAGGCCAATGTGAAGGCCGGGCCGACGGAGCGCAGCCAGGTGTTCCTGGCCGTGACCGCAGAGGAATCGGGGCTGCTGGGATCGGCCTATTATGGCGATCATCCTGTTTTCCCGCTCGGCCGGACGGTCGGCGGCGTCAATATGGACGCGCTCAGCATGGCGGGACCGGCGAAGAATGTCGTGGTGATCGGCAAGGGCAAGTCCGACCTCGACGCCTATCTGAACCACGCGCTGGCGGCGCAAGGCCGGACCGCCACCGTCGAACCGACGCCGGAAAAGGGCTTTTATTACCGCTCCGACCATTTCAGCTTCGCCAAGCATGGCGTGCCGATGCTCTATTTCGAGGGCGGCGAGGATCTGGTGAAGGGCGGGACGCCGGCGGGCATGGCCGCGGCGGAGGATTATACCGAGCATCGCTATCACGGACCCAAGGACGAATATGATCCCAATTGGGACTGGACGGGCTTGGAGGCCGACGTGCAGCTTTACTTCGATGTCGGGCGGGCGCTCGCCAGTACGTCGGACTGGCCGAACTGGGCGGCGGGCGACGAGTTCCGCGCCATCCGCGACAAGAGCCGTGCCGGGCAATAAGCACCAAGGAGGGAGGGCAGGCCGCGCGGCGAAATGCCCCTCCCCCTTTTCCGCCGCTGCTGCTAAGGGGCCGCGACACTTCCCCTGAAAGGATCGCGATGACCTTCCGAATGCCCGCCGAATGGGCGCCGCATGACTGGGTGTGGATCGGTTTTCCGACCAATCCCGCCGAATGGCCCGGCGCTTTCGACGAAGCGCGGCAGCAGATCGCGGACTTCGCCACCGCCGTTCATGCGGATGGACGCGGCGAGGAAGTCCGTCTGGTCGTCGCCAATGAGGCGGATGCGGAAATAGCGCGCACGCTGGCCCATACGGGCGTCGCCATCGTCGTGCAAACGCTGGGCGACGTATGGCTGCGCGATACCGCGCCGATTGCCGTGTGCGATGGACAGGCGCGCGCTCTGGTCGACTTCGGCTTCAACGGCTGGGGCGGCAAATATGAAATGGCGGGCGACGAGGATATCGGCGCGCGGCTGGCCGCCATGACCGGCCTGCCCACCGATACCCAGCATTGGGTGCTGGAAGGCGGGGCGATCGATACGGACGGCACGGGCCTGTTCGTCACGACCGAGCAATGCCTGCTCAACCCCAATCGCAACCCCGACCTCGACCGGGGAAAGATCGAGACGCTGCTGGCGGGGAGCCTTGGTCTTTCGGATATGCTGTGGCTGGGCGACGGGCTGCTGGGCGATCATACGGATGGGCATGTCGACAACCTCGCCCGCTTCGTCGCGCCCGGCATATTGGCCCTGCCCGAAGCGGCGGGCGAGGACGACCCCAACGCCGCCATATATGCCGACGCGCGGGCGCGGGCCAGGGCGCATGGAGTGGATATCGTCTCCATCCCCTCCCCCGGCCTGGTGATGGTGGACGGTCAGCCGATCCCGGCGAGCTACATGAATTTCTATATCGGCAACGCCGCCGTCATCGTGCCGGTCTATGGCTGCCCCAATGACAAGGCGGCGCTGGAGGCGTTGAAGCCGTTCTTCCCCGGACGCGACATTATGGGACTACCCGGCAACGCCATCCTGTCCGGCGGCGGCGGCTTCCATTGCACCAGCCAGCAGATGCCATCGCGTTGAACCTGTCCTCCCATTTTCCATATTGATCGGAAAGAACGGAGTTTTCCGAATGTCTCAAGTCACCGTAGCCGCGCTTCAGCTCGCTTTTTCGGAGGACAGGACCGGCAATATCGACATGGTGGCCGCCCATGTCGTCAAGGCCGCGGCGCGGGGCGCCCGGATCGTCCTGCCGCCAGAATTGTTCGAAGGCCCCTATTTCTGCAAGACGCAGGAAGAGGCGCTGTTCGCCGGCGCGCAGCCCATGGACACCCATCCCGCCGTTCAGGAAATGCGGAAGGTGGCGAAGGCGGAAGGCGTCTATATCCCCACCAGTTTCTTTGAGCGCGATGGGCAGCATTATTATAATTCGCTCGCCATGATCGACGATCAGGGCGAGATCATGGGGCTTTATCGCAAGAGCCACATTCCCGACGGCCCCGGATATCAGGAGAAATATTATTTCCGGCCCGGCAATAGCGGTTTCCAGGTGTGGAAAACGCGGCACGGCATGATCGGCGTCGGCATCTGCTGGGACCAGTGGTATCCCGAAACCGCCCGCGCCATGGCGCTGATGGGCGCGGAGATGCTGTTTTACCCGACGGCCATCGGATCGGAGCCTTATGACGCCGACCTGGACACCAGCCGCATGTGGCGGCGGGCGATGATCGGTCATGCCGTCAGCAACTGCATGCCGGTGATCGCCGCCAACCGGATCGGTAAAGAGGATGGGCAGTCCTTCTACGGTCATAGCTTCATCACCGACGAATGGGGCGATTTCGCCGCGGAGGCCGACGCGAAGGACAACGGCGCGCTGGTGGCGACGCTCGACCTGGAACGGGCACGGAAGCACCGGGCCGGCATGGGCTTTTTCCGCGACCGCCGGCCCGAGCTTTACACGCGCATTACGCAGGATATCTGAAGGCCGGCGATGGGCCGGAAGTTTTCAGGCGTGGATGCTCTAGTTGTTTGGTCCCGGCATTTGATGGTGCATCATCCATGCAAGAGTGGAAGGATGCGTTATGGGCCAGATTTTACACGGGAGCGCCCGCACGACAGAGGCAGTCCGTCGAGCGATACAACATAGTCAAGA
>Ga0180221_1000356_pt1 | contig 44638 bp, 51 predicted proteins | sample eDN5th37CKraftMG_FD_151339 | JGI IMG/M metagenome (GOLD analysis project Ga0180221, IMG submission 151339) | Enriched Miracle-Growth compost microbial communities from Emeryville, California, USA - eDNA 5th pass 37_C Kraft MG (version 2) (version 2) ...
CGCGAGCCCGCGCTCGCCGATCCCGGACAGCAGGCGGCGCGCCACGGCGACGTATACCAGCCCCCCGAGCGCGTAGACGGCGACCACCGCGCCCGCCGCCGTGGGCGCCAGGCCGTAGCGCTGCTGCAGATAGGCCGGCACGAAAGACAGCACGCCGAACACCAGCGCGCCTTCCAGCATGACCGTCACGAGCACCACGCGCGCCCAGCGCACGCGGACCACCTGGCGCATGGGTCCCAGCATCCCCGCGCCGCGCGGCGCCTTGGCCGCGGATGGCTCGGAAGGGCGGCGCAGGTACATCAGCGCGCCGGCGGTCAGGAAGACGAGGGCCAGGAAAACGAAGGCCCAGCGCCAGCCCAGCGTATCGGTGAAGAAGCCGCCGTACAACTGGCCGGCGGCCACGCCCAGGATCACGCCGGTCAGGAAGCGCGCCAGCGTGGCCTGGCGCTGTTCGTACTCGACATGGTCGCCTATCCAGGCCATGGACAGGGGCACGATGCCGGCGCTGAAGGCGCCGGTGACCATGCGCCACGCGATCAGGCTATCGAGCGAGGCCGAGAACGCGGCGCCCAGGCTGCCCGCGGCGCACAGCAGCGTCGCCGCCGTGACCATGCGGTACTTGCCGTAGCGGTCGCCCAGGGGGCCGTAGAAGAACTGCAGCACGCCGTAGGCCATGACGTACCAGGTCACCACGTGGGATGCTTCGCCCATGGTCACGCCGAATTGCCGCGACAATTCCGGCAGCATGGGGTCGCAGACCCGCACCGAACTCGACGCGGCGAAGGCCGAGAGCGCGCACAGCATCAGGACACGGGACGCGGCGGCGTGAGCCGTGGACGGGGCGGCCATGCGTCAGGGCGCCAGCACGCGGTCCAGCGTGGCGGTGAAGCGTTCGGCGTTCTGGAATCCGATCACCCGCGCGCCATCGAGCTCGCGGCCGCCGGGTCCGAAAAAGATGATGCCGGGGGGCCCGAACAGCCTGAAGCGCGACAGCAGCGCGCGGTCGTCCGGATTGTTGGCCGTGACGTCGGCCTGCACCAGCAGCATGCGCGACATGCGTTCGGCGACGCCGGGATCGCCGAAGGTGAACTTTTCCATTTCCTTGCAGGACACGCACCAGTCGGCGTAGAAGTCCAGCATGACGGGACGGTCGCTGCGCGCCAGCAGGGCATCGAGCTCGGCGCTCGTGCGCACGCGGGTGAAGGCGGCGCCCTGGGCGGATGCCGCCGCGGGATCCGCGCGGCCGGCCGCCAGGTGTGCCAGGGGCTGCAGCAGGTCGCGCCCGCCGCTGGCCACGCCGAACGTCAGCAGCACCGCGCCCAGCGCCAGCATGAGCCCCAGCCCCTTGGCGAATACCCGGCCGATGCCCGCGGCCTCGGGCAGGGCATCGAAGGCGCGCAGCAGCACCGCGGCGGCGGCGGCCAGCAGGGCCCAGCCCAGCATCTGCAGCCAGGTGGGCACGACCGGCATCAGCATCCACCAGGCGGTGGCCAGGAGCAGCATGCCGAAGAAGCGCTTGACGCTTTCCATCCAGGCGCCCGCGCGCGGCAGCAGCGCGCTCGAGGATGCCCCCACCACGAGCAGCGGCACGCCCATGCCCCAGGCCATGGCGAACAGCGCCGCGCCGCCCAGCGGGACATCGCCGGTCTGCGAGATGTACAGCAGGGCTCCAGCCAGCGGCGCCGCCACGCACGGCCCGACGATCAGGGCGGAGATCGCCCCCATGACCAGCGCGCCGGTGGCCCGGCCGCCGGGGATGCCCGAGGCGCGCTCCGAGAGCCGCGCCTGCAGGTTCGCCGGCACCTGGAACGTGAAGACATCGAACATGGCCAGCGCCAGCACGGCCAGCAGCGCGGCGAACACGCCCAGCACCAGGGGGGTTTGCAGCCAGGCGGCCAGGCCCGCGCCGCTCAGGCCGGCGGCCACCCCCATGACGGTGTAGACCACCGACATGCCCAGCACATAGGCCGCGGCCAGGCCGAGCCCGCGCAGCCGGGATGTCTGCTCCTTGCGGTCGCCGACCACGATGGCCGACAGGATGGGCACCATGGGCAGCACGCAGGGCGTGAAGGCCAGCAACAGGCCCAGCAGGAAGAATACGCCGGCGGTGCGCAGCCAGCCGGCGTCGGCGATCAGCCCGGCCAGGCCTTCGTCGCCGGCCGAGACCAGCGCGGCGATGCCGGTCCCGGCGCCCGCGCCGGGCTCGCCGGCCTGGCGCGCGGCCCCTTCGGAAAAACCGGCGCCCCCCGAGCCCAGCGTATACCCGCCGCCGGCGGCCGGCACCAGGCGCACCTGGCTCTCCATGGGCGCATAGCACAGGCCGGCGTCGGCGCAGCCCTGGCTGGTCACCGTCAGCACCATCGGTTGCGGCGACGGCGCCACCGGCAGGCGCACCGCGACGGCGTCGTGGTAGACCTCCATGTCCTTGCCGAAGGTCGGGTCATGCTTGACCTGGCCGGCAGGAAACTGCGCCGGCCCGTATCCGGCTCCGGGCGGCGTCAACGCGAAATCGAAGCGCTCGCGGTACATGTAGTAGCCGGGGGCGATGCGGAAATGAATCTCCACCGTGTCGGCAGCGGCCATGGACGCCGAGAAGGCGAAGGCCTGCTCCGGCTCCAGGAAGTCTTCTTCCGCCTGCGCGGGCGCCAGCGCGCCGAGGAGAAGGGGCAGGAGCAGCAATGCCCGCAGCCAGCGCATGCGCGAGCAAAGCAGGGCCGCGGCGGCGGGGAATGTGGCGCACAGGCGCGCGTAGGCATGCAGCATGGCGATAAGTCGTCAGGTCTTGGCGGCGGTCTCGGCCCGCACCCAGTCGAGGTAGGCCGGCAGGCCGCCGGCGACCGGGATGGCCAGGATTTCGGGAACATCGTAGGGGTGCAGCCTGGCCAGCGCCTGGATCAGGGCTTCCTGGCGGCCCGCGGTGGTCTTGATCCAGAGCGGGATTTCCTCGGCGCCTTCGATCCCGCCCTGCCAGGCATATATGGACAGCATGGGGGCGCCCAGGTTCACGCAGGCGGCCAGGCCTTCCTCGACCAGTACGTGGGCAATGCGCTTGGCCAGCAGGAGATCGGGCGCATTGCCGATGACCAGCACGACCTCGTCGTCACGCGACATGCGGAACTCCGGAAACAGGGGCCCGGCGCCCGACCGGCGCCGGCGGACTATTGTATCGGGTCGGATGCCCCGGCGGCCGCGCCCGCATGCCGGACGCCGCGGCGGAATGCCCAATGAAAAGGCGGGCACGAGGGCCCGCCTTTCCCGATACCGTTCGACGCCCGGCTTATTCGGCCGAATCGTCGCCCGCGTCTTCCTGGGGCTCGGGACGGTCCACCAGTTCCATGAAGGCCATGGGGGCGTTGTCGCCCTGGCGGAAGCCCATTTTGAGCACGCGGGTGTAGCCGCCGTTGCGCGACTGGTAGCGCGGGCCGATTTCGGCGAACAGCTTGACCACCGCGTCGCGGTCGCGCAGGCGGGCGAAGGCCAGGCGCTTGTTGGCCAGGGTCGGTTCCTTGCCCAGCGTGATCAGGGGCTCGATGACGCGGCGCAGTTCCTTGGCCTTGGGCAGGGTGGTCTTGATCGCTTCGTGGGTGATGAGCGAGACGGCCATGTTGCGGAACATGGCGAGGCGGTGGCTGCTGGTGCGATTCAGCTTACGCAGGCCGTGACGATGACGCATGATGTTTCCTTACGAATCTAGGGGGCGGCTCGGCCGCCGGGTGGTTCCGGTTCTTCTATCGGCGCATCGCGCCGCGGTCCGGTGGGATTGCTCTACTGCTTCTTGCTGCGGGCTCCGGCAAGGCCCGGGACGAAACCCCCGGCCTTGCCGAAAAGCCGTCTCAGGGCCGTTCCAGGCCCAGGGGCGGCCAGTTCTCCAGCTTCATGCCCAGGGTCAGGCCGCGGGCGGCCAGGACTTCCTTGATCTCGTTGAGCGACTTGCGGCCCAGGTTGGGGGTCTTGAGCAGCTCGTTCTCGGTGCGCTGGATCAGGTCGCCGATGTAGTAGATGTTCTCGGCCTTCAGGCAATTGGCCGAGCGCACGGTGAGCTCCAGGTCGTCGACCGGGCGCAGCAGCACCGGATCGATCTGCGGGGCGCCACGCACCGGAGTCTCGTAGGAATCGCCGGCGCCTTCCAGGGCGGCGAAGACCGAGATCTGGTCCATCAGGATGCGGGCCGACTGGCGCACCGCTTCCTCGGGCGAGATCACGCCGTTGGTCTCGATGTCCAGGACCAGCTTGTCCAGGTCGGTGCGCTGCTCGACGCGGGCGCTTTCGACGGCGTAGCTCACGCGGCGCACGGGACTGAACGAGGCGTCCAGCACGATGCGGCCGATGGTGTGGCTGCGGTCCTCGGCCAGCGCGCGCACGTTGCCCGGCACATAGCCGCGGCCCTTCTCGACCTTGACCTGCATTTCCAGCTTGCCGGATTCGGTCAGGTTGGCGATGTGATGGTTGGGATTGACGATCTCGACGTCGTGGGGCAGCTCGATATCGCCCGCCACGACCGCGCCGGCGCCCTGCTTGCGCAGCACCAGGGTGACTTCGTCGCGGTTGTGCAGCTTGAACACCACGCCCTTCAGGTTGAGCAGGATGTCGACGACGTCCTCGCGCACGCCCGGGATGGTCGAGTACTCGTGCACCACGCCGGTCATCTGGACTTCGGTCGGCGCGTAGCCGGTCATCGAGGACAGCAGGATGCGGCGCAGGGCGTTGCCCAGCGTATGACCGTAGCCCCGCTCGAACGGCTCCATGACAATCTTGGCATGGTGGGTGCCCATCGGTTCGACTTCGATGGAGCGCGGCTTCAGAAAACCTTGTGCGGACATTTAAGATTCCTTTTCAATACCCTCGGCTCGTTACACCGATAAGGCTGATGGAAACGAGGATCCGGCGCCAGGCGCCGGCATTCTTGCCGCAAAGCCCGCAACCGTCGCGAGGACGGCGCGGGCTCGCGCAAAACGGAGTGTCAGGCGATCAACGCGAATACAGTTCGACGACCATCGACTCGTTGACGTCGCGGGCGACGTCGGCACGGTCGGGAGCCTGCTTGAAGGTGCCGGTCATCTTGCTTGCGTCGACCTCGACCCACTGGGGCATGCCCTGGCTGGAGGCCAGGTCCAGCGATTCGCGGATGCGAGCCTGGCTCTTGGACTTTTCGCGCACGGCGATCACGTCCCCGGCCTTGACCAGCAGCGACGGGATGTCGGCGGTATGGCCGTTGAGCTCGATGGCGCGGTGGCTGACCAGCTGGCGCGCTTCGGCGCGCGTGGAGCCGAAGCCCATGCGGTACACCACGTTGTCCAGGCGCGACTCGAGCAACTGGATCAGGGTTTCGCCGGTGTTGCCGCGGCGCCGGTCGGCCTCGGCGAAGTACTTGCGGAACTGCTTTTCCAGCACGCCGTACATGCGCTTGAGCTTCTGCTTTTCACGCAGTTGCAGGCCGTAGTCCGAGGTGCGGGCGCCCGAGGTGCGGCCATGCTGGCCCGGCTTGGAATCCAGCTTGCACTTGGAATCCAGCGAGCGGCGCGCGCTCTTCAGGAACAGGTCGGTGCCCTCGCGGCGCGAGAGCTTGCATTTGGGTCCAATATAACGTGCCATGTGGATTCCCTTTAGATACGACGACGCTTGGGCGGACGGCAGCCGTTGTGCGGAACGGGCGTGATGTCGGCGATGCTCGAGATCTTGATGCCCAGCGCGTTCAGGGCGCGCACCGACGACTCGCGGCCGGGGCCGGGGCCCTTGATGCGGACTTCGAGCGTCTTGATGCCGTATTCCAGCGCCACCCGGCCGGCCGTCTCGGCGGCCACCTGCGCGGCGAACGGGGTCGATTTGCGCGAGCCCTTGAAGCCGGCGCCGCCCGAGGTCGCCCACGACAGGGCATTGCCCTGGCGGTCGGTGATGGTGATGATGGTGTTGTTGAACGACGCGTGGACGTGCGCGATGCCGTCCGAGACGTTCTTCTTGACCTTTTTGCGGACGCGCGAGGCGCCGCTGGCGGATGCTTTGGCCATGTTGTGTGTCCTCGATTATTTCTTCAGGCTGGCGGCGGCGCGACGCGGGCCCTTGCGGGTGCGGGCGTTGGTGCGGGTGCGCTGGCCGCGCACGGGCAGGCCGCGCTTGTGACGCATGCCGCGATAGGTGCCCAGGTCGATCAGGCGCTTGATCGACAACTGGACCTCGCGACGCAGGTCACCCTCGACGGTGAACACGCCGACGTGCTCGCGGATGCGCTCGAGCTCGGCGTCGGTCAGATCCTTGACCTTCTTGGTAACGTCCACACCAGCGGCTTCGCAGATCTTGCGGGAGCGCGTACGACCGATGCCAAAGATGGCGGTCAGGCCGATCTCGGCGTGCTGATGCGGCGGAATGTTGATGCCAGCAATACGGGCCATGACTGTTCCTTAATAATCCGTTGCGACCAGGCCTAGCCTTGACGCTGCTTGTGCCGCGGGTCGGTGCAGATGACGCGCACCACGCCGTGACGTTTGATGATCTTGCAGTTGCGGCAGATCCGCTTGACCGATGCCATTACCTTCATGGTTGACTCCTGTTGTTCCCTGTCCGCCGCTTATTTGGAGCGGAATACGATCCTGGCACGCGACAGGTCATAGGGCGTGAGCTCCACTGTGACCTTGTCACCCGGCAGGATCCGGATGTAATGCATGCGCATCTTGCCCGAAATGTGGCCCAGTACCACGTGGCCGTTTTCCAGCTTGACGCGAAAAGTCGCATTGGGGAGGTTTTCAAGGACCTCTCCTTGCATCTGTATGACGTCGTCCTTTGCCATCTTGCTTACCGCATAGGCAGGCTCGAGCCCTTGAAGTTCGCCTTCTTGAGCAGCGAGTCGTACTGATGGGACATCATGTAGGCCTGCACCTGCGCCATGAAATCCATGGTAACCACCACAATGATCAACAGCGACGTACCGCCGAAGTAGAACGGCACATTCCAGCGCAACACCAGAAATTCGGGCAGCAGGCACACCAGCGTGATGTACAGGGCGCCCGCCAGCGTCAGGCGCATCAGGATCTTGTCGATGTAGCGCGCAGTCTGCTCGCCGGGACGGATGCCGGGGACGAACGCTCCGCTTTTCTTCAGGTTGTCCGCCGTTTCGCGGCTGTTGAACACCAGCGCCGTATAGAAGAAGCAGAAAAAGATGATGGCGGCGGAGTACAGCGTAATGTAGAGCGGCTGGCGCGGCGACAGCGCGGCGGCCAGATCGCTCAGCCAGCGCATGCTGTTGCCGCTGGAGAACCAGCTGGTGATCGTGGCCGGGAACAGGATGATCGACGACGCGAAGATCGGCGGGATCACCCCGGCCATGTTCACCTTCAGAGGCAGGTGCGAGCTCTGGCCGCCGTAGATCTTGTTGCCCACCTGGCGCTTGGCGTAGTTGACCGTGATCTTGCGCTGGCCGCGCTCGACGAACACCACGAAGGCGGTGACCAGGACCACCAGGACCACGATGAACAGCGCCGACAGCACGGACATGGCGTTGGTCCGCACCAGGTCCAGCAGCCCGGCCAGGGCGGTCGGCAGGCCCGCCACGATGCCGGCGAAGATCAGGATCGAGATCCCGTTGCCCAGCCCGCGCTCGGTGATCTGCTCGCCCAGCCACATGACGAACATGGTGCCGGTGACCAGCGTGATGATGGTCGTGATCCGGAACAGCAGGCCCGGATCGATCACCAGCCCGGGTTGCGACTCCAGCGCCACCGAAATGCCCACCGCCTGCACCAGCGCCAGGGCGACGGTGCCGTAGCGCGTGTACTGCGTAATCTTGCGCCGCCCCGCTTCGCCCTCTTTCTTGAGGGCTTCGAGCGACGGCACCACGACCGCCATCAGTTGCATGATGATGGACGCCGAGATGTACGGCATGATCCCCAGGGCGAAGATCGAGAAGCGCGACAGCGCCCCGCCCGAGAACATGTTGAACAGGCCCAGGATGCCGCCCTGATTCTGCCGGAACAGATCGGCCAGCGCGTCCGGGTCGATCCCCGGGACGGGGATGTGCGTGCCCAGCCGGTAGACCACCAGGGCGAGCACCAGGAACACCAGACGGCGCTTGAGATCGCCGTAGCGGGGTCCGGTCTTGCCTAGTGCCTGTGCTTTAGCCACTGCCGTTACCTCGTGATCAGGCCAGCGAACCGCCGGCCGCTTCGATCGCGGCGCGCGCGCCGGCCGTCGCGGTCAAACCCTTGAGCGCGACCTTGCGCGAGAGTTCGCCCGACTTGATGACCTTGGCATAGCGCACGGCCTGGCCGACCACGCCGGCCTGCTTGAGCACCTGCACGTCGATTTCGTCGACGGGCAGGGCCTGCAGGTCCGACAGGCGGACTTCGGCGTACAGATGCTGGCCCAGCGGCTTGAACCCGCGCTTGGGCAGGCGACGCTGCAGCGGCATCTGGCCGCCTTCGAAGCCGACCTTGTGGAAACCGCCCGCACGCGACTTCTGGCCCTTGTGGCCACGGCCGGCGGTCTTGCCCAGGCCGGACCCGATGCCACGGCCGACGCGGCGCTTGGCGTGCTTGCTGCCCTCGGCGGGCTTCAGCGTATTGAGTTGAACGTTATCCGACATCGCGATTCCTTCAGGCTTCCGAGACGGACACGAGATAATCCACCTTGCGGATCATCCCGCGCACCTCGGGCGTATCGACCAGCACGCGGCTGCTGTTGACCCGGCGCAGCCCCAGGCCGCGCACGGTGTCGCGGTGGGATTGCTTGGTGCCGATCACCGAGCGCACCAGGGTGACTTTGATCTGCTTCTGTGCCATGACTTACCCCAGGATCTCTTCGACGGTCTTGCCGCGCTTGGCGGCGACTTCCGCCGGGGTCAGGGACGCGTTCAGGCCGTTGAGCGTGGCGCGCACCAGATTGTAGGGATTGCTCGAACCGAGGCTCTTGGCCACGACGTTGCGCACGCCCATGACTTCGAAGATGGCGCGCATCGGGCCGCCGGCGATCACGCCGGTGCCTTCGGCGGCCGGCGAGATCAGCACGGTGGAGGCGCCATGCTTGCCGACCACGGTGTGATGCAGCGTACCGTTCTTGAGCGAGACCTTGATCAGGCCGCGGCGGGCCTGTTCCATGGCCTTCTGGACGGCCACCGGCACTTCGCGGGCCTTGCCCTTGCCCATGCCGATGCGGCCGTCGCCGTCGCCCACCACGGTCAGCGCGGCGAAGCTCATGGTGCGACCACCCTTGACCACTTTGCTCACGCGGTTGACCGCGATCATTTTTTCGCGCAGGCCGTCATCGCTTTCTTTGTCCGCGGCGCCCTTGCCTTGTACTTTAGCCATTTGACAATTCCTCGCTTAGAACTTCAGGCCGGCTTCACGCGCGGCATCGGCCAGCGCCTTGACGCGGCCATGGTAACGAAAGCCCGAGCGATCGAAAGCCACCAGCTCGATGCCGGCCGCCTTGGCCTTCTCGGCCACGCGCTTGCCGACCAGGCCGGCGGCGGCGACGTTGCCGCCCTTGCCGCCCAGTTGCTGGCGCACTTCGGGTTCCAGCGTCGAGGCGCTGACGAGCACGCGATCGCCTTCCGGCGAAATGATATTGGCGTAGATGTGCAGGTTGGAGCGGTGGATCGAGAGGCGATGTACACGCAGCTCGCTGATCTTCCGGCGGGTCGCAACCGCACGACGCAAACGGGAAAGTTTCTTGTCCATGATTCGTCCTTGCGTTCGCCGTTATTTCTTCTTGGTTTCTTTGATGACGACGCGTTCGTCCGCATAGCGCACGCCCTTGCCCTTGTAGGGCTCGGGTTCGCGATACGCGCGGATTTCGGCAGCCACCTGGCCGACGACTTGCTTGTTGGCGCCCTTGACGACGATTTCCGTCTGGGTGGGGCACTCGATCTTGACGCCGGCCGGCATCTTGTGCACGACATCGTGCGAGAAGCCCAGTTGCAGCTTGAGCGAGTCGCCCTGGACCTGGGCGCGATAGCCCACGCCGACCAGGTTCAGCTTGCGTTCGAAGCCCTTGCTCACGCCGGTGACCATGTTGGAAACCAGCGCGCGCAGCGTGCCCGACATGGCCTTGGCGTGCCGGCTGTCGTTGGCGACGGCGAAAGACAGCTTGCCGGCGTCCTGCTTGATTTCGACGTCGCCGGTCAGCGCCTGGGTCAGGGTGCCCAGCGGACCCTTGACCGTGATCAGGTCGGCGGCGATGTTGGCCTCGACGCCCTTGGGCAGCTCGACGGGGTACTTGGCGATACGTGACATGCGAATCTCCTTAGGCCACGTAGCACAGGACTTCGCCGCCGACGCCGTTGGCGCGGGCCTTGCGGTCGGTCATGACACCGCGAGAAGTCGAGACGATGGCAACGCCCAGGCCGTTCATGACCTGGGGAATGCTGCCGTGGCCCTTGTAGATACGCAGGCCGGGACGCGAGACGCGCTCGATGCGCTCGATCACGGGACGGCCGGCGTAGTACTTGAGGGAAATTTCCAGTTCGGGCTTGGCCGGAATGCCCTTGACCTCGAAACTGTCGATATAGCCTTCGTCCTTGAGCACGGTGGCAATGGCCACTTTCAGCTTGGAGGAGGGCATGGTTACCGTCGTTTTGTCTACCTGCTGCGCATTGCGGATGCGCGTCAGCATATCGGCGATGGGATCGCTCATGCTCATATTCGTTCTCCTACCAGCTGGCCTTGGTGATGCCCGGGATTTCACCGCGCATCGCCATTTCGCGAAGCTTGTGGCGAGCCAGCCCGAACTTGCTGTACACGCCGCGCGAACGGCCCGTCACGGCGCAGCGATTGCGCTGGCGCGTCGGGTTCGAATTGCGAGGCAGCTTTTGCAACTGGAGCCGAGCCTGGTAGCGTTCTTCGTCGGTCTTCGACTGGTCGTCGATCACCGCCTTGAGCGCAGCACGCTTGGCCGCGTACTTTTCCGCCAGCTTGGCGCGCTTGATGTCACGATTGATGAGTGAAAGTTTGGCCACGTCATCGCCCCTTAGTTGCGGAACGGGAAGCTGAAGGCGCTCAGCAGCGCCTTGGCTTCGTCGTCGGTCTTGGCGGTGGTGGTGATGCTGATGTTCAGCCCACGCAGCGCGTCGATTTTGTCGTATTCGATTTCGGGGAAGATGATCTGCTCTTTCACCCCGACGTTGTAGTTGCCGCGGCCGTCGAAGGCGCGGCCCGAGATGCCGCGGAAGTCGCGCACGCGAGGCAGCGCGACCGCCACCAGGCGATCCAGGAATTCGTACATGCGCTGGCCGCGCAGCGTGACCATGCAGCCGATCGGATAGTTTTCGCGGATCTTGAAGCCCGCGATGGCCTTGCGGGTCTTGGTGATCACGGGCTTCTGGCCGGAGATCTTGGTCAGGTCCGACACCGCGTGCTCGATGACTTTCTTGTCGGCCACGGCTTCCGAGACGCCCATGTTCAGGGTGATCTTGGAAATGCGCGGGACTTCCATGATGCTCTTGTAGCCGAACTTGGCCTGCAGGTCGGCCACGACCTTGTTGCGGTAGAACTCTTGCAAGCGAGTCATGTCGATCGCTCCTTACGCCTTGGCGCCGACCACGGCGCCGCTGGAACGGAAAACGCGCACGGTACGACCGTCGACCTCTTTGATGCCCACGCGGTCGGCCTTGCCGGTCGCCGGGTTGAAGATCGCCACGTTGGAAATATGGATCGGCAGGGTCTTTTCGACGATGCCGCCCGGGTTGTTCTGCATGGGGTTGGCCTTGACGTGCTTCTTGACGACGTTGACGCCCTCGACCAGCACATGCTCGGCGTCGACGCGGGCCAGCACGGTGCCGCGGCGCTTTTTGTCGCGGCCGGTCAGCACGATGACTTCGTCGCCTTTACGGATCTTGTTCATCTGGGGCTCCTTACAGCACTTCCGGGGCCAGGGACACGATCTTCATGAAACGCTCGGTGCGCAGTTCGCGCGTGACCGGGCCGAAGATGCGGGTGCCGATGGGTTCCAGCTTGGCGTTGAGCAGCACGGCGGCATTGCCCCCGAACCGGATGAGGGAACCGTCCTTGCGGCGCACGCCCTTGGCGGTGCGCACCACCACGGCGTTGTAGATTTCGCCCTTCTTGACGCGCCCGCGCGGAGCGGCGTCCTTGACGCTTACCTTGATGACGTCGCCGATGCCGGCATAACGGCGCTTGGAACCGCCGAGCACCTTGATGCACATGACGGCACGTGCACCCGTGTTGTCGGCCACGTCCAGCGTGGTCTGCATTTGGATCATGATTTTTCCTGTTCCAACTTAACCGCAAGTTCCTTTCCGGCTCGCCTGCGGGCCTGGCCCGCAAATCCGGATCGGCGCTCCCGATCAGTTTTGGTCCCGTCAGGCACCCGGATCGGGCACCCTGGGTTGAAATTCTTCGGCTTTCCCCGCCGCCCCGGTACCACCGGCCTGCAAATCGGTTTGCAAATGCCAGGGTTCCCGGGTAATTTCGGGAAAGCTGATAATTCTAGCGGGTTTGCTTTACGAACGCAAGCACTATTGCCCCCGGTCCGCCTGGGACCTGCCTTCGCCGCGCAGGCGGGCAATCTCGTCCAGCAATTCCGAGGCCAGGGATTCCAGGCGCTCCAGGCGGCCGGCGCGCGATGGCGCCGCCGGCGCGGCGGCCGGGGCCAGCGCCGGTTGCAGGGCCTCGCCGGCCGGACTGACGTCCACGTCGAAGGCCAGGCGGTCGGCGCGGTGCCAGGTGTGGAACCATTCCAGGGGCCGCCCCTCGTGGTCGGCCGCCTTGCCTTCCAGGAGCAGCAGCGGCGCGCCCTGCGGGACCTCCAGCGCGGCGGCCAGCCGGGCGTCGGCCGCCACCGCCCGGATCAGGTTGCGCCCGCTGGCCGGCCGCCGGCCGTAGCGGCGCGCCAGCACGCCATGCAGGGAGACGTCGGCCAGGTCGGCGGCGCGCAGTCCCGGCGCGGCGGACTCGGGCAGCCAGGTGCGCACATAGGCGAGAGGCCCTTCGTCCGTATAGCGCACCCGTTCGATCGCCACGGCCCGGCCGGCGCCGAAGAACGCCGCCACGGCCGGCGGCGCCTCGGCCGGCCCGATGCGCACCACTTTGGTGCGCAAGGCGATGCCGCTGCCGGCGAACTGGTCATAAAGACCCGTCGTGCGCTGCACCAGCCGGCGATGCTCGATGGGAGACGCGACGGCGGCCGGCCGCCCCGCCTCGCGGCGGATCAGCCCGTCGGCGGCCAGGTTGGACAAGGCCTGGCGCACGACGCTCCGGGCCACGCCGAAGCGTTCGCAGAGCGCCGCTTCGCTGGGCAGCGGGGCGCCGGGCGCCAGTTCGTGGCCCCGGATTTCGGCCCGCAGGGCCGCCGCGACCTGCGCATGCAGCGGTTCCGCGCTGCCGCGGTCCAGTCCGGCGGCGCGCCGGGAGACGGCCATCGCTCAGCCTCCGGTGGTGGCGCGGGCCGTTTCCCAGACATGCCCCCAGCCGGCCGACAGATGGGCGGCGCGCTCGGCCGCCAGGACCAGGCTGGCCTCGCGGGCGATGCCCTGCCCGGCGATGTCGAAGGCGGTGCCGTGGTCCACCGACACCCGGACGACGGGCAGGCCCACGGTGATATTCACGCCGTCGTCGCCGTAGACCGATTTGAAGGGAGCGTGCCCCTGGTCGTGGTAGCAGGCCACCACGAACTTCCATTTGCCCCGCACTGCCTGCGGAAACAGGGCGTCGGCCGGGATCGGGCCCGCCGCGGCGATGCCGGCCGCGTTGGCCTCGGCCACGGCCGGCGCGATGATGGCGTCGTCCTCGCTGCCGAAAATCCCGTTTTCTCCGGCATGGGGGTTCAGGCCCGCCACCGCCACGGGTTCGTCGGCCCGGCCCAGCGCCCTGGCGAACGAGCCCGCCAGGCGCAGGATGTCGCGCATGCGCCCCGGCGTGACGTCCTGGATGGCCTGCCGCAGCGATACGTGGGTGGTGGCGTGGAAGACATACAGGTCGCCCGCCGACAGCACCAGCGAAAAAGTCTTCACGCCGAACTCGTGGGCCAGCAGCTCTGTATGGCCAGGCCATTTGTGGCCGGCCGCATGCATGGCCGCCTTGTTCAGGGGCGCGGTGACGATCGCATCGACCTTGCCTGCGCGCGCCAGCGCGCAGGCCGTGGTGACATAGCGCACCGCGCCGTCGCCGGCCTCGGCGCTGATATGGCCCAGGGGCACGTGGGCGAGCGAGGGGCCGGCCTGCACGACTTCTATGGTGCCGGGCGCGTTGTCGGCCTGTTCGGGCGTGGCCACGACCCGCACCCGGCACGGGTCGGCGCCCAGCGCGGACACGGCCTTGGACATCACGGCGGCGTCGGCCACCACCACCAGCCGCGCCTTGCCACGCAGGTCGTCGTGGCCCAGCAGCATTTTCGCGGTGATTTCCGGGCCTATGCCCGCGATATCGCCGACCGTCACGGCCAGCACGGGAAGTTGCTTCGATACCTGGGATTGCGTCATCGTTTGAATCTCCGTTCGCGGATCGCCTTCGCGGCCCGCACCAACACGTCTTCGTCGCCGAACCCGCCGGCCTTGGTCACCACCGGCAGGCCGGGGGCGGTCCCGCCCACCAGCGTGCCCATGGGCACGCCGCCCGCGACTTCGCCGACCAGCGCGATGCCGGTCGCCCGCAGCGCCTTCAGCAGTTCGCGCGCGCCGTCGCCGCCGGTGGCGATGGCGCCCGTGGCCCGCAGGTCCGCGACCAGGGCGCCGGCCAGGCTTCCCAGCCGTGCCGCGATGGCATCGCTGTCCAGCCCGGCGAGACGGCCCTCCGGCGCCAGCAAGAGGATCGCGTCCGGCTCGCCTGCGCCCACCGGACGACCGGCCTCGGTGCGGCGCACGTCTTGCGCCCAATCCTTCCAGGCGCGGGGGTCGGCCAGCGTCTCGAGAGCCGGCATCCGGACGCGCGCGCCCCATTCGCGCCAGGCCCGCGCCTGAAGACGCGCGCCGCGGTGCTGGGAGGTCACGACCGCGACGACCGGCCCGCCGGTCGCGCCTTCCGCCCAGACGCGGGCCAGGGGTTCGGCCAGGCCGCCCGATCCTACGGGCAGGGCCCGCTCGCCAAGCAGGCCCAGCGCGCGAGCCAGCAGTTCCAGCTCGCCGGCGCTGGCGGCATCGACCGCCACGACGGCGCCGGCGGCCTCGATGCGGGCGGCCAGGGCGGCGGGTGATTCGCCTCGGGCGATTGCGACATGCGCGGCTTCCAGCAGCGTCGGCACGTGGCTCTCGACGACCGGCGTGACGGGGTCCGTGCCGGCGGAGGTCTGCGCCACCGGCACGCCGTCCACGCGGAGGATGCCGTCTTGCACCACGCGTCCGGTCGCGGGAAATGCCGGGCATACGACCGCGATCGCGTCGGCGCGCCAGGCGGCCCGGGCGGCGTCGACCTCGGCGCGGATCGGGCCGCGCAGCGTGGAATCGATTTTCTTGTACAGCCGGCTCGCCCCGGCTTCGCGCAGGCGGGCGACCTGGCGCTCCACGACGGCGGCCGCCCGGGTGGGCGGCAGGGCGCGGCTGTGCGTGGCGACCGCCAGGACTTCGGCCCCGTGGGCGCCGAGGTCCCCGGGCCCCGCCCCGGCCTCGCCGACCGCCAGATGGGTGGCCCAGCCGGCGCGCACGAACTGGATCGCGGTATCGCCGGCGCCCGTGAGGTCATCGGCGACGATGGCGGCATACAGCGGCGGTGCGTCCTGGGCAGGCAAGGTGAGGAGACTCCGGGCCGTCGCGGCAGCCGCAAGGCCCATCGAAGTGCATGGAAAGGGATAGTGTACATCCTGTACGTACAATCTGTACGTACAGGATGGAGAATTTGTTCACCAAAGAGGAATGCCGCGCGACTCGCCGGGGGAGGCCGGCGGGGCGGCCCGGGCCGGGCTACGGACGATCAGGACCGTAGTGTTCCCGCTCCCAGCGCAACTGGTTGGCCTTGGAAGTCTTGAGCTCGTCGGTCAGCGGCACCAAGGAAATCACCAGGCGGTTGAGCCAGCTGACCGGCGCCCGGCAGGGCCGCTCGAAGTCCACGAACAGCACCGCCCGCAGGCCGTCGGTGTCGTTGCGGACCTGGTGTTCGTACAGGTCGTCGAACACTACCGCCTTGCCCTCCCGCCACACGTGGCGCCGTCCGCCCACCTCTATCCAGCAACGCTCGCGCGGCTCGGGCACCACCAGTCCCAGGTGCAGGCGCAGGACGCCGTTGTAGGGACCGCGGTGGGGCGGAATGTGCTTGCCGGGTTCGAGTATGGAAAAGAAGCCGGTCAGCACGCCCGGAATCGACTCCAGCGCGCGGGCGGTCTCCGGACAGCGCGCCATGTTGCGGCGCGAACGCACGCCATACCCCATGAAGACGAAAGTCTTCCATTGGCGGTCCTGCGTGATGGTGGCCACGTCGGGGGAGATTTCGTGGAATGCCGGGAGATGCTCCCGGTCGCGCAGCACCTCGAGCAGTTCGGCGCGGATGGCCGGCGCCCGGGCCTCGAGCGCCTCGATCCACGGGAACTGGCCATTGTCGAAGATGGGTTTGTCGCCGACCGCCGAATTGCGGGCGATGCGTTCCTGCAGCCAGTCGACGAAGCGGAAGAATAGCCGGGAGAAGAAGCCCGGTTCACGCGCGGAAGTGAAAGCTTGCACGATGAAGGACGAGGGTCCCGCGGACCACGGGTTCGACAAGGCCTTCATGATAACGCCGTCGCGCCCCGGCGTGCCGGCGCAGCGGCGATGCCGGGGGCGCCAAAGCAAACGGCCGGGAAGCCCCGGCCGCTTGCGGTTGGCGTCGGACGCGCGCTCAGATGACGCGGGCGGCCTCGACCAGGCGCACCACCGTCCACGCCTTGGAGCGGGAGATGGGGCGGCCTTCGGCGATCTCGACGGTATCGCCCTCGTTGTACTGGTTCGTCTCGTCGTGCGCCTTGTACTTGTTGGAGCGCATGACGATCTTGCCGTAGATGGGATGCTTGACGCGGCGTTCGACGCGAACGACCACGGTCTTGTCCATCTTGTTGCTGACGACCTTGCCGACCAGCGTGCGCTGGCGCTTGGCTTCCTGGGTGTTTTGAGTGTCGCTCATGTTAGTTTCCTGCCTTCTCGTGCAGCACGGTCCGCACGCGCGCGATGTCGCGGCGCACCTTGCCGAGCTGGCTGGTGTTGGCAAGCTGCTGGGTCGCGCGCTGCATGCGCAGGCCGAACTGGGCCTTGAGCAGGCTTTCGAGTTCCTTGGCGAGCTCGGCGGCGTCTTTGGAACGAAGTTCGCTGGCTTTCATGTCGATCTCCTTAGGCACCGATATGACGCGCGACGAAAGTCGTCGAGATCGGCAGCTTGGCAGCGGCCAGGCGGAACGCCTCGCGCGCCAGTTCTTCGCTGACCCCTTCCATTTCGTAGAGCACCTTGCCGGGCTGGATTTCGGCAACCCAGTATTCCGGGTTGCCCTTGCCGTTGCCCATACGCACTTCGGCGGGCTTCTGCGAAATCGGCTTGTCGGGGAAGATGCGGATCCAGATGCGGCCGCCGCGCTTGATGTGGCGGTTGATGGCGCGACGGGCGGATTCGATCTGGCGAGCGGTCAGCCGGCCGCGGCCGGTGGCCTTCAGGCCGAACTCGCCGAACGAAACGTGGGTGCCGCGCGTAGCCAGGCCGGTGTTGCGGCCCTTCTGCTCTTTGCGATATTTCCTGCGTGCTGGTTGCAGCATGCTTATTCTCCTTCAGGCGCCGGGGCGGCTTCCGCCTTGCGCGGGCCGCGGCCACGGCCGCCGGGACGACCGGGGCGGCCGCCGTCCGGGCGGTCGCCGCGGGGCGCGCGGCGGGGACGGCGTTCTTCTTCGCGAGGCGTGGCGGCTTCCGGCGGCAGTTCGCCGTTGGCCAGCATTTCGCCCTTGTAGACCCAGACCTTGATGCCGATCACGCCGTAGGTGGTGTGGGCTTCGGAGGTGCCGTAGTCGATGTTGGCGCGCAGTGTGTGCAGCGGCACGCGGCCTTCGCGGTACCACTCGGTACGGGCGATCTCGATGCCGTTCAGGCGGCCCGAGCTCATGATCTTGATGCCCTGGGCGCCCAGGCGCATGGCGTTCTGCATGGCGCGCTTCATGGCGCGGCGGAACATGATGCGCTTTTCGAGCTGTTGCGAGATCGAATCCGCGATCAGTTGAGCGTCGGTTTCCGGCTTGCGGATTTCCTCGATGTTGACGTGCACGGGCACGCCCATGAGGCGCTGCAGGTCGACCTTCAGGTTTTCGATGTCCTCGCCGCGCTTGCCGATCACCACGCCCGGACGAGCCGAGTAGACGGTGATGCGGGCGTTCTTGGCCGGGCGTTCGATGACCACGCGGCCGACCGAGGCGCTCTTGAGTTTCTTCTTGAGATACTCGCGCACGCGGATATCGGCCGCCAGCATGCCGCCGAAGGCCTTGTCGTCCGCGAACCAGCGCGAAGACCAGTTACGGGTGACCGCCAGACGGAACCCAGTGGGGTGGATTTTCTGTCCCATTGCGACTCCTTAGGCGCCGACCTTGACCACGATGTGGCAAGTCTGCTTCTCGATACGGTTGCCGCGGCCCTTGGCGCGCGCGGAGAAACGCTTCATCGACTGGGCCTTGTCCACGTAGACCGTGGTGACCTTGAGCTCGTCGATGTCCGCGCCGTCGTTGTGCTCGGCATTGGCGATGGCCGACTCGACGGCCTTCTTCAGGATGCCGGCGGCTTTCTTGGGGGTGAACGTCAGGATGTTCAGCGCCTGGGCCACCGACTTGCCGCGGATCATGTCCGCGACCAGCCGGGCCTTCTGGGCCGAAATGTGCACCCCACGGATATTGGCTGTGGTTTCCATCGCTTACCTCTTGGACTTCTTGTCCGCGGCGTGGCCCTTGAACGTGCGGGTCAGCGCGAACTCGCCGAGCTTGTGGCCGACCATGTTCTCGTTGATATAGACGGGAACATGCTGGCGGCCATTGTGCACAGCGATCGTCAGCCCGATGAATTCGGGCAGGATGGTAGAACGGCGCGACCAGGTTTTGATCGGCTTCTTGTCTTTGCCCGCGACTGCCTTGTCGACCTTTTGGATCAGGTGCGAATCGACAAACGGGCCCTTCTTGATCGAACGTGACATGGTGTTCGCCTCTTACTTGCGCTTGCGCCGTTGGACGATCATGTTGTTCGTCCTCTTGTTGCGACGGGTCTTGAAACCCTTGGAGGGAGTACCCCACGGGCTGACCGGTTCGCGGGCTTCGCCGGTACGGCCTTCGCCACCACCGTGCGGGTGGTCGATCGGGTTCATGGCCACGCCGCGCACCGTCGGGCGCACGCCGCGCCAGCGCATGGCGCCCGCCTTGCCGATCTGGCGCAGGCTGTGTTCTTCGTTGCCGACTTCGCCGATGGTGGCCCGGCACTGGATATGCACGCGGCGGACTTCGCCGGAGCGCAGGCGGACCTGGGCGTAGGTGCCTTCACGGGCCAGCAGCACCGCCGACGCGCCGGCCGAACGCGCCATCTGCGCACCCTTGCCGGGGATCATCTCGATGCAGTGGATCGTCGTGCCCACCGGGATGTTGCGGATCGGCAGCGTGTTGCCGGCGCGGATCGGGGCTTCCATGCCCGAGATCAGCGTGGCGCCCACTTCCAGGCCGCGCGGCGCGATGATGTAGCGACGCTCGCCGTCGGCATAGCACAGCAGCGCGATGTGCGCGGTACGGTTCGGGTCGTATTCCAGGCGCTCGACCTTGGCCGGGATGCCGTCCTTGTTGCGACGGAAATCGACCACGCGGTAGTGCTGCTTGTGGCCGCCGCCGCGATGGCGGACGGTGATGTGGCCGTTGTTGTTGCGGCCCGAGCCGCGGCTCTTCTTTTCGAGCAGCGAATCGACCGGCCGGCCCTTGTGCAGACCGGCGCTGACGACCTTGACCATGCCGCGACGGCCGGCCGAAGTAGGTTTGACTTTGACGAGGGCCATTTACTTCACCTCCGCAAAGTCGATTTCCTGGCCGTCCTTGAGCGAGACGTAGGCCTTGCGCTCGTTGCGGCGGCGGCCGACGAAGCGACCGAAGCGCTTGACTTTGCCTTTGCGATTGAGGACCTGCACGGACTCGACCTGCACCTTGAACAGCAGTTCGACGGCAGCCTTGATTTCCGGCTTGGTCGCGTCAGCCACCACACGGAAAGCCACTTGCTGGTTCTTGTCGGCGACGAAGGTGGCCTTTTCGGTCACGATCGGCGCCAGGATGATTTGCATCAGACGATCGGCGTTCATCCCAGCATCTCCTCGAGTTGAGCGATGGCCGGCTTGGTGATCAGCACTTTCTTGTAGTGGATCAGCGAGAGCGGATCGGCATAGCGGGGCTCGACCACGGCAACATGGGGCAGGTTGCGGGTGGCGAGGTAGACATTTTCGTCGAGCGCGTCGGTGATGATCAGCACCGAATCCAGGCCCATGCCCTTGAGCTTGGCCGCGGCCAGCTTGGTCTTGGGGGATTCCAGGGCGAACGTGTCGACGACGGCGATGCGGTCTTCGCGGGCCAGTTGCGACAGGATCGAGCGGATCCCGGCGCGGTACATTTTCTTGTTGACCTTCTGGCTGAAGTTCTCGTCGGGCGAGTTCGGGAACGTGCGGCCGCCTCCGCGCCACAGCGGCGACGAGGTCATGCCGGCGCGCGCGCGGCCGGTGCCCTTCTGGCGCCACGGCTTCTTGGTGGAGTGCTTGACTTCCGAGCGGTCCTTCTGGGCGCGGTTGCCGCTGCGGGCATTCGCCTGGAAGGCCACGACGATCTGGTGCACCAGGGCTTCGTTGAAATCGCGGCCGAACACGGTGTCCGGAGCGGCGAACGTCGCGGCCTGGCCTTGGTCGTTCAGGAGCTTGAGTTCCATGTCTTACGCTCCCTTCTTGGCGGGCGTCTTGATCGCCGGACGCACCACGATGTCGGCGCCGGCATGGCCCGGGACGGCGCCCTTGACCAGCAGCAGGCCCCGCTCGGCGTCCACGCGGACGACATCCAGGTTCTGGATGGTGCGGGTCACGTCGCCGAGGTGGCCCGACATTTTCTTGCCGGGGAAGATGCGGCCCGGGTCCTGCGCCTGGCCGATCGAGCCCGGCACGCGGTGCGAGCGCGAGTTGCCGTGCGAGGCGCGCTGCGATCCGAAATGGTGGCGCTTGATGGTGCCGGCGAAGCCCTTGCCGATGGTCGTGCCCGTGACGTCGACCTTCTGGCCGGCTTCGAACACGCTTTCGACGGCCACGACGCTGCCGGCCGTGAATTCGGCGGCGCGGGCGGGGTCGAGGCGGAATTCCTTGAGGACGCTGCCGGCTTCGGCGCCGGCCTTGGCGTAGTGGCCGACCTGCGGCTTGGCCACGCGCGAGGCGCGACGGGTGCCGTAAGCCACCTGGATGGCGGCATAGCCGTCAGTCTCGATAGACTTGACCTGGGTCACGCGATTGTTGGACACGTCCAGCACGGTCACGGGGATGGATTCGCCATCTTCCGTGAAAATGCGGGTCATGCCGACCTTGCGGCCCACCAGCCCGAGCCGATGCGCGGCGGGCGTGGGTGTCGGATTCGACATCGTTTTCTCCATTCCCGACTACGATTGGTCGGGGCTAATCTTGATTCCGGAACCCTGCCGGCACGCCGCCAAGCGCCGCCCCGCCAAAGATCTGGAATCGCTGCAAGCAGAATCTGCTTGACCAATAAAGGTACTTGCCAAAAATGGCAAGTCGCAGATTCTAGCACGGTTTTTTTGCCGGCCACAAGCGGCAAGGCCGCGAAACCCGCGCGCAGCCGGATCCGCCGTCCGGAAAAGCACGAGGCCGCGCACCGGCGGCACGCGGCCTCGTCCGCGGCGAGGCCTTGCGGCCCGCCCGCGTTTCCTTGTTACTGCAGGGCGATCTCGACGTCCACGCCGGCCGGCAGATCCAGGCGCATCAGCGCGTCGACCGTCTTGTCGGTGGGGTCGACGATGTCCATCAGCCGCTGGTGCGTACGGATCTCGAACTGGTCGCGCGAGGTCTTGTTGACGTGGGGCGAGCGCAGCACGTCGTAGCGGCGGATGCGCGTCGGCAGGGGCACCGGGCCCCGCACCACCGCACCGGTACGCTTGGCGGTGTCGACGATCTCGGCCGCCGATTGGTCGATCAGCTTGTAATCGAACGCTTTCAGGCGGATGCGGATCTTCTGGTTTTTCATGGCGATTCCTAAAGAACGAAATGTTGGAGGCGGCCAGGCCGGGCCGCCCCCGCGGTTGCCGATCAGGCGATGATTTTGGCGACCACGCCGGCGCCCACGGTGCGCCCGCCTTCGCGGATGGCGAAGCGCAGGCCCTCTTCCATGGCGATCGGCGCGATCAGCTTGACCGTCATCGACACGTTATCGCCCGGCAGCACCATCTCCTTGTCCTTGGGCAGGTCGATCGTGCCGGTCACATCCGTCGTGCGGAAGTAGAACTGCGGACGATACCCGTTGAAGAACGGCGTGTGACGACCGCCCTCTTCCTTGGACAGGATGTACACCTCGGCGCTGAACTCCGTGTGCGGGTTGATCGACCCGGGCTTGGCCAGCACCTGGCCGCGCTCGACTTCCTCGCGCTTGGTCCCGCGCAGCAGAATCCCCACGTTGTCGCCCGCCTGCCCCTGGTCCAGCAGCTTGCGGAACATCTCCACGCCCGTGCAGGTCGTCTTCAGCGTGGGCTTGATCCCCACGATCTCGATTTCCTCGCCGACCTTGATCACCCCGCGCTCGATACGGCCAGTCACCACCGTGCCGCGCCCCGAGATCGAGAACACGTCTTCCACCGGCATCAGGAACGTGCCGTCGACCGCCCGCTCCGGCGTCGGAATGTACGAGTCCAGCGCCTCGGCCAGCTTCAGGATCGCCTGCTCGCCCAGCTCGCCCTTGTCGCCCTCGAGCGCCAGCTTGGCCGAGCCCGTCACGATCGGCGTGTCGTCGCCAGGAAAATCGTACTTCGAGAGCAGCTCGCGAACTTCCATTTCCACCAGCTCGAGCAGCTCCGCGTCATCGACCATGTCCGCCTTGTTCAGGAACACGATGATGTACGGCACGCCCACCTGGCGCGACAGCAGTATGTGCTCGCGCGTCTGCGGCATCGGGCCGTCCGCGGCCGAAACCACCAGGATCGCCCCGTCCATCTGCGCCGCGCCCGTGATCATGTTCTTCACGTAGTCCGCGTGCCCGGGGCAGTCCACGTGCGCGTAGTGACGGTTCTTCGTCTCGTACTCCACGTGCGCCGTGTTGATCGTGATCCCGCGCGCCTTCTCCTCGGGCGCCGCGTCAATCTGGTCGTAGCCCTTGGCTTCGCCTCCAAACTGCGACGACAGCACCGTCGTGATCGCCGCCGTCAACGTCGTCTTGCCGTGGTCCACGTGACCTATCGTACCCACGTTCACGTGCGGCTTGGTACGCTCAAACTTGCCTTTTGCCATGATTCATCCCTTTTTCTTTCAAGGAAACTGTTGCACGGCTCCCGCCCGGGGCGGGAGCCGCCGATAACCTGTTACTTGGCCCGCGCGCTGATGATTTCGTCGGCGACGTTCTTGGGCGCTTCCGCGTAATGCTTGAACTCCATGGTGTAGGTCGCGCGCCCCTGCGTCAGCGAACGCAGGTTGGTGGCGTAGCCGAACATCTCGGCCAGCGGGACCTCGGCCTTGATGGTCTTGCCGCCGCCGACCATGTCGTCCATGCCCTGCACCATGCCGCGCCGCGAGGACAGGTCGCCCATCACGGTGCCGGCGTAGTCTTCCGGGGTTTCCACTTCGACCGCCATCATGGGCTCGAGCAGCACGGGGCTGGCCTTGCGCATGCCGTCCTTGAACGCCATGGAAGCGGCCATCTTGAACGCGTTTTCGTTCGAGTCGACATCGTGGTACGACCCGAAGAACAGCGTGGCCTTGACGTCCACCACCGGATAGCCGGCCAGCACGCCGGCGGGCAGCGTGTCCTGGATGCCCTTGTCCACCGCGGGGATGTATTCGCGCGGCACCACGCCGCCCTTGATGGCGTCCACGAATTCGTAGCCGCCGCCGGGAGGCAGGGGTTCGAGCTTGAGCACCACGTGGCCGTACTGGCCGCGGCCGCCCGATTGCTTGACGAACTTGCCCTCGACTTCCTCGCAGGTCTTGCGGATGGTCTCGCGGTAGGCCACCTGGGGCTTGCCGACGTTGGCCTCGACGTTGAATTCCCGCTTCATGCGGTCGACGAGGATTTCCAGGTGCAGTTCACCCATGCCGGAAATGATGGTCTGGCCGGATTCCTCGTCGGTACGCACGCGGAACGACGGGTCTTCCTGGGCCAGACGCGACAGCGCCAGGCCCATTTTTTCCTGGTCGGCCTTGGACTTGGGCTCGACGGCCTGCGAGATCACGGGCTCCGGGAACTCCATGCGCTCGAGCATGATGTGGGAGTCGATGTCGCACAGCGTTTCGCCGGTGGTGACGTCCTTCAGGCCCACCACGGCGGCGATGTCGCCCGCCAGAACTTCCTTGATTTCCTCGCGGTTGTTGGCGTGCATCTGCAGGATGCGGCCGATGCGCTCCTTCTTGCCCTTGATCGGGTTGTAGACAGTGTCGCCCGACTTCAGGACGCCCGAATACACGCGCACGAAGGTCAGCTGGCCGACGAACGGGTCGGTCATCAGCTTGAACGCCAGCGCGGAGAACTTCTCGTTGTCGTCGGCCTTGCGCGAAGCGGGCTGGCCGTCGTCGGTCTCGCCACCCACGGGCGGGATGTCGATCGGCGAAGGCAGGTAGTCGATCACCGCGTCGAGCATGCGCTGCACGCCCTTGTTCTTGAAGGCCGTGCCGCACAGCATGGGCTGGATCTCGCCGGCGATGGTGCGCTGGCGCAGGGCGCCGTTGATTTCGTCCTCGGATAGCGCATTGCCTTCGAGGTACTTGTTCATCAGTTCCTCGGACGACTCGGCGGCCGCCTCGACCAGCTTTTCGCGCCATTCGTCGGCCTGGGCCTGCAGCTCGGCCGGGATGTCGACGTAGTCGAACTTGGTGCCCTGGCTGGCTTCATCCCACAGGATGGCCTTCATCTTGACGAGGTCGACCACGCCGGCGAAGGAGTCCTCGGCGCCGATCGGGATCACGATGGGCACGGGGTTGGCCTTCAGGCGCAGGCGAAGCTGGTCGTACACCTTGAAGAAATTGGCGCCGGTGCGGTCCATCTTGTTGACGAAGGCCAGGCGCGGCACGCCGTACTTGTTGGCCTGGCGCCACACGGTCTCGGACTGCGGCTGCACGCCGCCCACGGCGCAATACACCATGCACGCACCGTCGAGCACGCGCATGGAACGCTCGACTTCGATGGTGAAGTCCACGTGCCCCGGGGTGTCGATGATGTTGATGCGATGCTCGGGATAGTTGCCGGCCATGCCGCGCCAGAACGCCGTCGTGGCCGCCGACGTAATGGTGATGCCGCGCTCCTGCTCCTGCTCCATCCAGTCCATGGTGGCAGCGCCGTCGTGCACCTCGCCGATCTTGTGATTGACGCCGGTGTAGAACAGAATGCGTTCGGTCGTGGTGGTCTTGCCTGCGTCGATGTGCGCAGAGATGCCGATGTTGCGATAGCGCTCGATCGGAGTTTTGCGGGCCATGGTTGTGTGTCCTTAAATTACCAGCGGAAGTGGCTGAAAGCCTTGTTGGCCTCCGCCATCTTGTGGGTGTCCTCGCGCTTCTTCATGGCGGCGCCGCGGCCTTCGGCGGCATCCATGAGCTCGCCGGCCAGGCGCAGGTCCATGGATTTCTCGCCACGCTTCTTGGCGGCTTCGCGCAGCCAGCGCATGGCCAGGGCCAGGCGGCGCACGGGGCGCACTTCGACCGGCACCTGGTAGTTGGCGCCGCCCACGCGACGGCTCTTGACCTCGACGATGGGCTTGATGTTGTTGATCGCCTGGCTGAAGACCTCGATGGGCTCCTTGCCGGTCTTGCTCTGGACCTGGTCCAGCGCGCCGTAGACGATGCGCTCGGCCACGGCCTTCTTGCCGGACAGCATGACGACGTTCATGAATTTGGCGAGTTCGACGCTACCGAACTTGGGATCGGGCAGGATTTCGCGCTTGGGGACTTCGCGACGACGGGGCATTTTGCACTTCCTTTGTGTCAGTTCAGTTGAACCGCGGCGACCTGCCGCGGCCACGGCCGCCCATCGGGACGGCCACTTACGTGCCGCGCCGTCCGCAAGGGACGGCTACGGCTGCACCGCCGCGAACGGACGCGCCGTTCGCGGACGAATTCTTGTCAGGCCTTCTTGGGACGCTTGGCGCCGTACTTCGAGCGCGACTGCTTGCGGTCCTTGACCCCTTGCAGGTCGAGCGAACCGCGCACGATGTGATAGCGCACGCCGGGAAGATCCTTGACCCGGCCGCCGCGCACCAGCACCACCGAGTGCTCCTGCAGGTTGTGGCCCTCGCCGCCGATGTACGAGATGACCTCGTAGCCGTTGGTCAGGCGCACCTTGGCGACCTTACGCAGGGCGGAGTTCGGCTTCTTGGGAGTGGTGGTGTACACGCGGGTGCACACGCCGCGACGCTGAGGGCAGTTTTCGAGCGCGGGGCTCTTGCTCTTGGCGAGGCTGACTTCGCGCGGCTTGCGCACGAGCTGGCTGATGGTAGGCATGACCTGAAAATCCCTTTAGTCTCTACTACTGGCATGGCCTGCCATGCGTTCGTAGCGGTTCCCGTTTCCTGGGCGGCTCGCGCAAAACACCGCCTAAAACGGGCAATCCGTAAAAGAGCAGGTCTTGCAGTGACACGGCAAGGATGGCGCCCGATCGCCCCACCCGCACCGCCTGCGGCCAATGCACAAAAGGCCGGCGGGAAGTCTTGCCGGCTCTTTCATGCGCAAATATCGCAGTAAGCCCGAAAGAATAGTCGAGAAACTCCTGGATTGTCAAGCCAGCGACCGCCGTCCAGCCGAGCCGGGCGTACGGGAGAACGCGGCAGGGCACGCGTTTGCAAATGCACGGAGATACGGGATACAGGCCGGGACGGGGCGAAGCGCCGGGATGGTAACGAGCATTGCACATCCATTGTCTGTATCATGCATTTGCAGTGTGGCCCATTTTGCAATCATTTGAAATATATGGATATTTCAGCGACTGCCCCCGCCCGGGAGAGGATCGCCTCCCTGGAAGACGACCCGTCCCAGGGTGAGCTCATCCGCCAGACCCTGGCCGGGGCCGGCTACGATTGCGTGCTCCACACCGAAAGCCGCGCCCTGCTCGCCGCGCTGCGCGCCGGCACGCGGTTCGACCTGCTGCTGCTGGACTGGCACCTGCCCGACCTGAGCGGCGAAGACGTCCTGCGCTGGGTGCGCGCCCACCAGGGCTACGCCGTGCCGGTGCTGTTCCTGACCAGCCGCACCCGCGAGGAAGACCTGGTGCAGGCGCTGCAGGCCGGCGCCGACGACTATATCGTCAAGCCCTTCCGCAGCGCCGAACTGCTGGCCCGGGTCGCCGCCTCCCTGAGGCGCCGGCACGCCGCGGGGCCGGCGGAAACGGCGCCGCTGGAGCTGGGCCCCTATGTCTTCGATCCGGTCAAGCGCGTCGCCACCCTGCATGGCGACCCGGTCGCGCTGGCGGCCAAGGAATTCGACCTGGCCCTGCTGTTCTTCCGCAACATCGGCCGACTGCTGTCGCGCGACGCGCTGGCCGCCTCGGTGTGGAACCGCGAGGTCCCCGCCACCTCGCGCACGCTCGACACGCACCTGTCCAACATCCGCCAGAAGCTGCGCCTGCGCCCCGAGAACGGCATGCGCCTGAGCGCCTCGTACGCGCTGGGGTACCGGCTCGAATACCTAGGCGGCGACATCCCGGACACCTAGGCGGGGCCACCAGGCCCCGCCGCGATTGCAATGACCACAAGGATAGACTCCATGCATCGACACCGTTTGCGCCTTGCGCTGGCCGGCATGCTGTTCGCCGGATCCGTCGCGGCCCAGCCGTCGGGCGCGGTGGACGACGAATTCGTCTATCGGGTGCGCCAGGGCGACACCCTGCTGGGCCTGGCCACGACCTACACCGGGCGCGCCGAGCTGTGGACGACGCTGCAATCGCGCAACGCGGTCGCCGACCCGCTGCGCCTGGCGATCGGGCGCGAGATCCGCATCCCTTTCTCGCTGATCCCGGAACAGCCGGCCACCGTGGCCGTCACCCACGTCAGCGGACCGGCGCAGGCCGGCGGCCGGTCGCTGGCGCCGCAGGCCACGCTCCAGGAAGGCCAGGTCGTTTCGACCGGGCCTTCCGGCTCGGCCACCCTGGAACTGGCCGACGGCAGCAAACTGACCTTGCCACCCGCCAGCCAGGTGACGCTGGACCGGGTGCGCACCTTCCAGGGCACGGGGCTGACCGATTCCATCATCCAGCTCCAGCAGGGATCGGTCGAGTCGGCCGTGGCACCGCGCGGCGATGGAGTGGGGCGCTTCGAAGTGCGCACTCCCGTCACCGTCACCGGCGTACGCGGCACCCGGTTGCGGGTCCACGCTTCCGATTCCGGCGTGCGCAGCGAGGTGGTGGAAGGCCGCAGCCGCCTGGCGATCCGCCCCCCGGGCACGGCCGGACAAACGGTCCGGATCGCCCGCAACCAGGGCGCGGCCGTCAGCGCGGAAGGCGCGTTGCTGGGCGTACGAGCCTTGCTGCCCGCCCCCAGGATCGAGTCTCTGGAACGAGAAAGCGGACAGTGGGCGCTCACTTTCGAGCCTGTCGCGAATGCCGCCGCTTACCTGGTCCGGGTCGCGTCCGATCCGGAAGGCAGCATGCTGGCATCGAGCGCCACGGTCACGCAACCCCGGGCCAAGGTATCGGCGCCCGGCGCGGGGACCTACTATGTGATCGTGCGGGCCATGGATGCCATCGGACTCGGCGGCGCCGACGCCGCCCGCTCCTTCCAGGGAATGCGCACGCTGGTGTGGTCGTCGGGACTGGCGGTCGGACTGGGCAGCGGCGGCAGCGTGCTGCTCGGCGACTACTGAGCCGGGCCGCACGCCCGCCATGCCGCCCGCCTCGGACCTGTCGCGCCGCACGTCGCGGGCCTGGCTGGGGACCACCTTCGCGCTGTGCCTGGCCACCATGGCGTTCTCGCTGCTCAACGGGCTGCCGCGGCTGGATTACTGGGCGTACGACCAGTCGATGAAGCTGGCCGCGCGACCGGCGCCGCCGGACGTCCTGATCGTGACCATCGACGACCCCAGCATCGAGGCGATCGGCTTCTGGCCCTGGCGCCGGGCCGTGCACGCGGCCCTGCTCGACCGCCTGCACGCGGCGCGCGCCGTGGCGCTCGACGTGCTGCTCAACGACGCCAATCCGCAGTACCCGGGAGACGACGACGCCCTGGCGCAGGCAATCGACCGCCACGGCCGGGTGGCGCTGCCCGTGGTCCTGTCCGCGGACCGCGATTCCCTGCTGCTGGGCGTGCCGCCCGTGCTGGCCCGCGCCCGTGCGCGCTTCGGGTACATCAACATCGAGCGCGACCCGGACGGCGTGGTGCGCGAAGCGGCGCTGGGAACCCGCGTCGGCGACCGCGCCTTCGAGCATTTCGTGCTGGCGCTGCTGCGGGCCGGCGGCGAGGGCGGGAAGGCGGAGGCCGCCGCGCACGGCCCCGGCGACGGGCGCAGGCTCATCGCGTTCGCCGGTCCCCCGGGGCGCTTCCGCCATGTGTCCTACCTGAGCGTGCTGCGCGGCGAGGTCGGCGACGACGAATTGCGCGGCAAATACGTGCTGGTGGGATCGTGGGCCACGGCGCTCAACGACGCATTCGTCACGCCGGTCTCGCACGACGGCCCGGACATGTCGGGGATAGAACTGCTGGCCAACCTGCTGCAGAACGTGCGCGACGGCACGCTGCTGCGCACGCTCCCGCCCTGGCAGCACGCCCTGCTGTCGGCCCTGCCCGTGCTGCTGCTGTGCCTGGCCATCCGCCGCCTGTCGCCGCGCCCGGCGTTCTTCTGCGCGCTGGCGGCGCTGGCGCTGACGGCCATGGCCGCGGCGGCGCTGATGCGCTACGCCGGGCTGTGGCTGCCGCCCTCCGCGACGCTGGCCATGTTGGCGCTGTGCCATCCGGTATGGAGCTGGCGCAGCCAGGAGGCCGCCCTGCGCCACATGGACGCCGAGATCCTGCGGCTCGCCCGCGAAGCCCCGCCGTTCCCGGAGGCGTCCCGGGCGGTCGCCGCCCGCGGGCCGCTCGACGTGCGCCTGGGCGAATTGCAGGGGGCGCTGGACCGGGTGCGCAACCTGCGGCGCTTTCTCGCCGACGTGCTCGGCGCCACGCCGGACCCGACCCTGGTCTTCGATCCCGACGGCACGCTGCGCTTTCTCAATGACGCCGCGCAGGAGTACGCCGCCGGCCTGGCCACGGAGGCGCCGGCGCCGGGCGACACCGCGTGCGCCCTGTTCCAGCGGACGGTGGTCGACGCTTCCACGCGGCGCGCGCTGCGGCGCGCGCTGGGCGTGGAGGAGCCGGATGCCCCCGGGGACGTCGCCGCGCGGCTATGGGGAGAGGGATTGGAGGTGCGCGACGCGCAGGGACGCGACATGCTGCTCAAGTGCGTCTGCCTGCGCACCGGGCAGGGAGAACGGGCCGGCACCATCCTGATCCTGACGGATGTCTGGGCGATACGGCAGGCCGAGCGCGAGCGCGAGCAGACGCTGCGATTCCTGTCGCACGACATGCGCTCGCCGCAGAACGAGATCCTGGCCCTGATCGAACTGCAGCGCGACGCCGCTTCCCGGCTGCCGCCGGCAGAACTGCTGGAACGCATCGAGCTGTGCTCGCGACGCACGCTGGCGCTGGCCGACGATTTCGTACAGTTGACGCGGGCCGAATCGGGCCGTTTCGAATTCGTGCCCGTCGACCTGTCCGACCTGCTGGCGGAAACCACCGACCATTACTGGGGCGCGGCGCGCACCCGCGGCATCGCCATCGAATACCGCGGCACGGCGGGGCCGGCTTTCGTGCTGGGCGACCGCGGCCTGCTGGCGCGCGCCTTCGGCAACCTGATGGGCAATGCGGTCAAGTACGCGCCGGACGGCTCGACCGTGCGCTGCGTGCTGGAGCGCGGGAGCGGCGCCTGGCAGGTGCTGGTCAGCGATGCCGGACCCGGCATTCCCATGTCCGAACGGGGCCGCCTGTTCCAGCCTTTCGTGCGCATCCCGTCGCCCGGCGGCAAGGCGGTGTCCGGCGTCGGGCTGGGGCTGGCCTTCGTCCACGCGGCCATCCTGCGCCACCGCGGCTCGGTCGGCGTGCGCGACGCCGTGCCCCGGGGCGCCGAATTCGTCGTGCGGCTGCCGGCCGACGGCCGCGATCTCTGAGCTTCGCGGGCCGGTCAGCCGCTGACCAGGGATTCCGCGAACACGTAGCCCTTGCCGCGCACCACCCGGATGGGCAGATGGATGTTGTGGCTCTGGGCCTTGCGGCGCAGGCGGCTGACCATGACGTCCAGCCAGCGGCTGCTGCGGCCGGTGGTGTCTTCCTCGACCCACTCCTGGCGGCCCACCACGCGGTCCGGCGTCGCCGCCAGGGAGCGGAACAGCAGGCGTTCGGCGCTGGTGAGGTTCAATGTGCGGCCCGTCGGCGTCACCAGCGTCCAGCCGTGGTTGATCAGTTGCCAGGCCGCGGGCGTTTCGGATTCGCGGTCGTCTTCGCCGCCGTCGTACGCCGACTGTCCCATGCGGCGCGCCAGCGCATGCAGTTGCGCGGCGATTTCCTCGATATCCTGGGGCGCGCCGACGCAGGCGTCGGCGCCGCATTGCAGGCTGCGCACGCGATCGACCGGAGCGGACCCGGTCAGCACCACGATGCCCACCGAGCTCGCCGCCCGCAACCGGGCCGCGACGGACAGCGCGTCGATCTGGTCCCGCCAGGCGAAATCCAGCAGGACCAGCCGATACGTGCCTTCACTCACCGCATCGAACAGTTCGTCGCCGCTGCCGCATTCCTGGACCCGGAACCCCAGTTGCGCCAGGGCGCGGCAGATCGCCTCGCGCTGGACGTCGGTGGACATCAGCGTGGCTATGCCCAGGCCATTGCGTGATTGCTTGGTATTCATCAACTGCTGTCGGGCCGTCCGTGGCGATGCGTAAGCCCGTTCCTATAGGTTTGTTACCGGCTCATTCCCCGTTTTGCGACAACGCAAAATGTGGCGGAATAAGTATGAAAGAGACGGATCCAAACTAACAGTTGTAATTTGGCCGGGCAATACGCCGCGTGGCTTTTGCCCCGCGATTTGACAATGCTTGACCTTGTCGCGGCCCGCAGGCCGCACCGGGCGGGCTTCTCGGCCCGGAACGCGCGCAAGCGCGGGGACGGAACGAAAAAAGCCCCCGGAAACCGCCACCACCCTTGATGCACTGGACGAGGCGTCCATCAAGAAGGGGGTGGAGGTCCCGGGGGCCGGGGCAGCAAGCCGGACCTCGAAGAGGAGCTCCCGCCCGGCCTCGGCCGGACGGGGGCGGAGCCTCATTCCGAAGCGCCGTGCTCGCCGGACTCCGGTGCGGGCGTATCGCCGGTGTCGACCGTGGCCGGCGCATCCTCGAAAGGATTGGCCAGCGCGCGGGCGGCTTCGCGTTCGGCGGCTTCCATGGCTTCCTTTTCCTTGCGGGCGCCATGGTAGGCCATGCCGGTCCCGGCCGGGATCAGGCGGCCGACGATGACGTTCTCCTTGAGACCACGCAGGTCGTCGCGCTTGCCCATGATGGCGGCTTCGGTCAGCACGCGGGTGGTCTCCTGGAACGAGGCGGCCGAGATGAACGAATCGGTCGACAGCGAGGCCTTGGTAATGCCCAGCAGCACGTTGTCGTAGGTCGCCGGAAGCTTGTTGTCGGCTTCCACGCGATCGTTCTCGTTCAGCAGCTCGGAACGCTCGACCTGTTCGCCCGGGATGAAGGACGTATCGCCGGCATCGACGATGTTCACGCGCCGCAGCATCTGGCGCACGATCACCTCGATGTGCTTGTCGTTGATCTTCACGCCCTGCAAACGGTAGACGTCCTGGACCTCGTCGACGATGTAGGTCGCCAGCCGCTCGATGCCCTGCAGGCGCAGGATGTCATGCGGATCGGCCGGGCCGTCGACGATCATCTCGCCCTTGTTCACCACCTGGCCGTCGTGCACCAGCACCTGCTTTTCCTTCAGGATCAGGAACTCGTGGCTGACGCCTTCCAGGTCGGTGATGACCAGGCGCTGCTTGCCCTTGGTGTCCTTGCCGAACGAGACCGTGCCGGTGACTTCGGCCAGCATGCCGGCGTCCTTGGGCGAACGCGCTTCGAACAGCTCGGCCACGCGCGGCAGGCCGCCGGTGATGTCGCGGGTCTTCTGCGATTCCTGCGGGATCCGGGCCAGCACTTCGCCGACCTGCACGTCCTGGCCGTCGCGCACGGTGATCAGGGCGCCGACCGGGAACGAGATATTGACCGAGTGGTCGGTGCCGGCGATCTTGACCTCTTCGCCAGACTCGTTGATCAGCTTGATCTGCGGACGCATGGCCTGCTTGCCGCCGCGGGTCTTGGGCGTGATCACGACCAGGGTCGACAGGCCGGTGACTTCGTCCACCTGCTTGGCGACCGTGACGCCTTCCTCGATGTTCTCGAAGCGCACCGAGCCCGCGTATTCGGACACGATGGGGCGGGTCAGCGGATCCCAGGTGGCCAGCCGCGCGCCGGCCTTGATGGCTTCTCCGTCGCCCACCAGCACCGTGGCGCCGTACGGGACCTTGTGCCGTTCGCGTTCGCGGCCGCTGTCGTCGAAGATGACGATCTCGCCCGAACGCGAAATGGCGATGCGCTCGCCCTTCGGATTGGTGACGTAGCGCATGGTGCTGGCAAAGCCGACCGTGCCGTTGGACTTGGTCTCGACCGCGCTGGCCATGGCCGCGCGCGACGCCGCGCCGCCGATGTGGAAGGTCCGCATCGTCAGCTGCGTGCCGGGTTCGCCGATCGACTGCGCGGCGATGACGCCGACGGCCTCGCCGACGTTGACCATGTAGCCGCGGCCCAGGTCGCGGCCGTAGCAGTGCGCGCACAGGCCGTGGCGGGTCTCGCAGGTGAGCGGCGTGCGCACCTTGACCTCGTCGATGCCCAGGCGGTCGATCAGGTCGACCATGTCTTCGTCGAGCAGCGTGCCGGACGGAATGGCGGTTTCCTGGGTGTCGGGGTTGACCAGGTCGATGGCGGCCACGCGGCCCAGGATGCGGTCGCGCAGCGGCTCGATGACCTCGCCGCCCTCGACCAGCGCCTTCATGGCGTAGCCCTGGGTGGTGCCGCAGTCGTCCTCGGTGATCACCAGGTCTTGGGTCACGTCGACCAGGCGACGGGTCAGGTAGCCGGAGTTGGCGGTCTTGAGCGCCGTGTCGGCCAGACCCTTGCGCGCGCCGTGGGTGGAGATGAAGTACTGCAGCACGTTCAGCCCTTCACGGAAGTTCGCCGTGATGGGGGTCTCGATGATGGAGCCGTCGGGCTTGGCCATCAGGCCGCGCATGCCCGCCAGCTGGCGGATCTGGGCGGCCGAACCGCGGGCGCCCGAGTCGGCCATCATGTAGATCGAGTTGAACGATTCCTGCCGCACCGCTTCGCCCTGGCGATTGGTGACCGGCTCGGTGGCCAGCTGCTCCATCATGGCCTTGCCGACGCGGTCGCCCGCCTTGCCCCAGATGTCGACCACGTTGTTGTAGCGTTCCTGCGAGGTGACCAGGCCCGACGAGTACTGCTTGTCGATTTCCTTGACCTCTTTGCTGGCTTCGGCAAGGATGTCTTCCTTGACCCTGGGGATCAGCATGTCGCTCATGGCGATCGAGATCCCGCCGCGGGTGGCCAGGCGGAAGCCCGACTGCATCAGCTTGTCGGCGAAGATCACCGTGTCGCGCAGGCCGCAGCGGCGGAACGACTGGTTGATCAGGCGCGAGATTTCCTTTTTCTTGAGCGGCTTGTTCAGCACTTCGAACGGCAGGCCGCGCGGCAGGATCTCGGACAGCAGCGCCCGGCCGACCGTGGTTTCCACGCGGCGCAGCACCGGCTGCCATTCGCCCTGCTCGTCGCGCGCGTATTCCTTCAGGCGCACGGTGATGCGGCTCTGCAGCTCGACTTCGCCGTTGTCGTAGGCGCGCTGGACTTCGGCGACGTCGGTGAAGAACAGGCCCTCGCCCTTGCCGTTGACGCGTTCGCGCGTGGCGTAGTACAGGCCCAGCACGATATCCTGGGACGGCACGATGGACGGTTCGCCATTGGCCGGGAACAGCACGTTGTTCGATGCCAGCATCAGGGTGCGGGCCTCGAGCTGGGCTTCCAGCGACAGCGGCACGTGAACGGCCATCTGGTCGCCGTCGAAGTCGGCGTTGAACGCCGCGCAGACCAGCGGGTGCAGTTGGATCGCCTTGCCTTCGATCAGCACCGGCTCGAACGCCTGGATGCCCAGGCGGTGCAGCGTCGGCGCGCGGTTGAGCATGACCGGGTGTTCGCGGATGACCTCTTCGAGGATGTCCCACACCACCGGTTCCTGGCTTTCCACCAGCTTCTTGGCGGCCTTGATGGTCGTGGCCAGGCCCATCATCTCCAGGCGGTTGAAGATGAACGGCTTGAACAGTTCCAGGGCCATCAGCTTGGGCAGGCCGCACTGGTGCAGCTTGAGCTGCGGACCCACCACGATGACCGAACGGCCCGAGTAGTCGACCCGCTTGCCCAGCAGGTTCTGGCGGAAGCGGCCGCTCTTGCCCTTGATCATGTCGGCCAGCGACTTGAGCTGGCGCTTGTTGGCGCCGGTCATGGCCTTGCCGCGGCGGCCGTTGTCGAGCAGCGAGTCGACGGCTTCCTGGAGCATGCGCTTTTCGTTGCGCAGGATGATTTCCGGCGCCTTGAGCTCGAGCAGGCGCTTGAGGCGGTTGTTGCGGTTGATGACCCGGCGATAGAGATCGTTCAGGTCGGAGGTCGCGAAGCGGCCGCCGTCCAGCGGCACCAGCGGACGCAGGTCCGGCGGGAGCACGGGCAGCACTTCCATGACCATCCAGTCCGGCTTGATGCCGGACTTCTGGAAGCCTTCGAGCACCTTCAGGCGCTTGGAGATCTTCTTGATCTTGGCGTCGGACGACGTGGCCTTGAGCTCGCCGCGCAGTTGCTCGACCTCGCGGTCGATGTCGATGGTGCGCAGCAGTTCGCGCACGGCCTCGGCGCCCATCAGGGCGCGGAAGTCGTCGCCGTATTCCTCGGTCTTGGCCAGGAAGTCGTCATCGGACATGATCTGGCCGCGCTTGAGCGGCGTCATGCCGGGCTCGATCACGCACCAGGCTTCGAAGTACAGCACGCGCTCGATGTCGCGCAGGGTCATGTCCAGCACCATGCCCAGGCGCGAGGGCAGGCTTTTGAGGAACCAGATGTGCGCGACGGGACTGGCCAGCTCGATGTGGCCCATGCGCTCGCGGCGCACCTTGGCGACCGTGACTTCGACGCCGCACTTTTCGCAGATCACGCCGCGGTGCTTCAGGCGCTTGTACTTGCCGCACAGGCACTCGTAGTCCTTGATCGGGCCGAAGATCTTGGCGCAGAACAGGCCGTCGCGCTCGGGCTTGAACGTACGGTAGTTGATGGTCTCCGGCTTGCGGACTTCACCGTAAGACCAGGAGCGGATCTTTTCGGGCGAGGCGATGCCGATCTTGATGGCATCGAATTGCTCGTCCTGCGAGACTTGCTTGAAGAGGTCGAGTAGCGCTTTCATCAGTTACGCTCCAGATCCATGTCGAGGGACAGCGAACGGATTTCCTTGACCAGCACGTTGAACGATTCCGGCATGCCGGCGTCGATCGTGTGGTCGCCCTTGACGATGTTTTCGTAAACCTTGGTACGGCCGGTGATGTCGTCGGATTTCACCGTCAGCATTTCCTGCAGGGTGTAGGAAGCGCCGTAGGCTTCGAGCGCCCACACTTCCATTTCCCCGAAACGCTGGCCGCCGAACTGCGCCTTGCCGCCCAGCGGCTGCTGGGTGACGAGCGAGTACGGGCCGGTGGAACGCGCGTGCATCTTGTCGTCGACCAGGTGGTGCAGCTTGAGCATGTGCATGTAGCCGACCGTGACGGGACGCTCGAACTGCTCGCCGGTGCGGCCGTCGTACAGCCAGGCCTGGCTGCGCGTGGTCGTCAGCTTCAGGCGACCGGCCACTTCGTCCGGATAGGCCAGCTCGAGCATGTGCGAGATTTCTTCCTCGGTCGCGCCGTCGAAGACCGGCGTCGCGAAAGGCACGCCGTTCTTGAGGTTCTGCGCCATCTCGAGGACGTCGTCGTCGCCGAGCTCGGCGATGCGGGCGCCCGAGCCGGTCGAGTTGTAGACCTTTTCCAGGTACGTGCGCACCTTGCGGACCTCGATCTTCTTCTCGTCGCGCAGCATGTCGGCGATGCGGAAGCCCACGCCCTTGGCGGCCCAGCCCAGGTGCACTTCCAGCACCTGGCCCACGTTCATCCGCGACGGGACGCCCAGCGGGTTGAGCACGATATCGGCGGCGGTGCCGTCGGCCATGTGGGGCATGTCCTCCACCGGCACGATGCGCGAGACCACGCCCTTGTTGCCGTGGCGGCCGGCCATCTTGTCGCCGGGCTGCAGGCGGCGCTTGACGGCCAGGTAGACCTTGATCATCTTGAGCACGCCGGGGGGCAGCTCGTCGCCCTGGGTCAGCTTCTTGCGCTTTTCCTCGAAGGCCAGGTCGAACTGGTGGCGCTTCTGCTCGAGCGATTCCTTGGCCTGCTCCAGCACCACGGCGTGGGCCTCGTCGGCCAGGCGGATGTCGAACCACTGCCAGCGGTCGAGATCGGCCAGGTAGTCGCGCGCGATCGAGGCGCCCTTGGCCAGCTTGCGCGGGCCGCCGTTGACGGTCTTGCCGACCAGCAGCTTCTCGATACGGTCGAAGGTGTCGTTCTCGACGATGCGCAACTGGTCGTTCAGGTCCTGGCGATAGCGGCGCAGTTCGTCGTCGATGATCGATTGCGCGCGCTTGTCGCGCACGATGCCTTCGCGCGTGAACACCTGCACGTCGATCACGGTGCCGACCATGCCCGAAGGCACGCGCAGCGACGTGTCCTTCACGTCGGAAGCCTTCTCGCCGAAGATCGCGCGCAGCAGCTTTTCCTCGGGAGTCAGCTGGGTCTCGCCCTTGGGCGTGACCTTGCCCACCAGCACGTCGTCGGCACGGACTTCGGCGCCGATATACACGATGCCGGAATCGTCCAGGCGGTTGAGCTGGGTCTCGGGCAGGTTGCTGATGTCGCGGGTGATTTCCTCGGGTCCGAGCTTGGTGTCGCGGGCAACGACGGTGAGCTCCTCGATGTGGATCGAGGTGTAGCGGTCGTCGGCCACCACGCGTTCGGAGATCAGGATCGAATCCTCGAAGTTGTAGCCGTTCCAGGGCATGAACGCCACCAGCATGTTCTGGCCGAGCGCCAGCTCGCCCAGGTCGGTGGACGCGCCGTCGGCCAGCACGTCGCCCTTGGCGACCTTGTCGCCGCGCTTGACGATGGGGCGCTGGTTGATATTGGTGTTCTGGTTCGAACGCGTGTACTTGATCAGGTTGTAGATATCGACGCCCACTTCGCCGGCGACGTTTTCGTCGTCGTTGACGCGGATCACGATACGCTCGGCGTCGACGTGGTCGACCACGCCGCCGCGCAGGGCCTGCACGGTGGTGCCGGAGTCGACCGCCACGGTGCGCTCGATGCCCGTGCCGACCACCGGCTTTTCCGGACGCAGGCAGGGCACGGCCTGGCGCTGCATGTTCGAGCCCATCAGCGCGCGGTTGGCGTCATCGTGCTCCAGGAACGGGATCAGCGAGGCGGCCACCGACACGATCTGCGACGGCGCCACGTCCATGTAGTGGATGTTGGCAGGCGCGGTCAGCATGGTCTCGCCCGCTTCGCGGCAGGCCACCAGGTCGTCGGCGAAGCGGCCTTCCTCGTCCAGGCGGGCGTTGGCCTGCGCGATGACGTAGCGGCTTTCCTCGATGGCCGACAGGTATTCGATCTGGTCGCTCACCTTGCCGTCGACCACCTTGCGGTACGGCGTTTCCAGGAAGCCGTATTCGTTCAGGCGGGCATACAGCGCCATGGAGTTGATCAGGCCGATGTTCGGACCTTCCGGCGTTTCGATCGGGCAGACGCGGCCATAGTGCGTGGGATGCACGTCGCGCACCTCGAAGCCGGCGCGCTCGCGGGTCAGGCCGCCCGGGCCCAGGGCCGAGACGCGACGCTTGTGCGTGATCTCGGACAAGGGGTTGGTCTGGTCCATGAACTGCGAAAGCTGGCTGGAACCGAAGAACTCCTTGATCGCGGCCGAGATCGGCTTGGAGTTGATCAGGTCGTGCGGCATGAGGTTTTCGGTCTCGGCCTGGCCCAGGCGCTCCTTGACGGCGCGCTCGACACGCACCAGGCCGGCGCGGAACTGGTTCTCGGCCAGTTCGCCGACGCAGCGCACACGGCGATTGCCCAGGTGGTCGATGTCGTCGATCTGGCCGCGCCCGTTGCGCAGCTCAACCAGCACCTTGATCGTCTCGAGGATGTCCTCGTTGGTCAGGGTCATGGGGCCGGTGATGTCGTCGCCGCGACCCAGGCGGCTGTTGACCTTCATGCGGCCCACGCGCGACAGGTCGTAGGCGTCCTCGCTGTAGAACAGGCGCTGGAACAGCGCTTCCACGGCGTCTTCGGTGGGCGGTTCGCCGGGGCGCATCATGCGGTAGATGGCCACGCGGGCCGCCATCTGGTCGGCGGTTTCGTCGGTGCGCAGGGTCTGCGAGATGTAGGGGCCGCGATCCAGGTCGTTGGTGTACAGCGTCTGGATTTCGCGCACGCCGGCCGTCCGCAGCGCGTTGAGCACGGTTTCGGTGATCTCGTCGTTGGCGTGCGCCAGGACTTCGCCCGTCTCGGGGTCGACCACGTTCTTGGCCAGCACGCGGGCGTACAGGAAGTCTTCCGGCACGGACACGCGCTGGATGCCGGCGTTGGCCATGTCGCGCAGGTGCTTGGCGTTGATGCGCTTGTCCTTCTCGACCAGCACCTTGCCGTCGCGGTCGGCGATGTCGAAGCGCGCGACCTCGCCCTTCCAGCGCTCGGGCACGAATTCCATCATGCCGCCTTCGTTCTTGAGCTCGAAGTTGTCGAAGTCGAAGAAGTGCGCCAGGATGGCCTCCGGCGTCATGCCGATGGCCTTGAGCAGGATGGTGACCGGCATCTTGCGGCGACGGTCGACGCGGAAGAACAGGATGTCCTTGGGATCGAATTCGAAGTCCAGCCAAGAACCGCGGTAGGGAATCACGCGGGCCGAGAACAGCAGCTTGCCGGAGCTGTGCGTCTTGCCGCGGTCGTGCTCGAAGAACACGCCGGGCGAACGGTGGAGCTGCGACACGATCACGCGCTCGGTGCCGTTGATGACGAAGGAACCGGTGCCGGTCATGAGCGGAATCTCGCCCATGTAGACTTCCTGCTCCTTGACTTCCTTGACGGTGGGCTTGCTGACTTCGCGATCGAGCAGCACCAGGCGGACCTTGGCGCGCAGGGGCGAAGCGTAGGTCAGCCCGCGCTGCTGGCACTCCTTGACATCGAAAACGGGCTCGCCCAGCACGTAGCTTACGAACTCCAAGCGCGCCATCTGGTTGTGGCTCACGATCGGGAAAATGGACGTGAACGCGGCCTGCAGACCTTCTTCTTTGCGCGCGGAAGGCAGGGTATCGGCCTGCAGAAAAGTCAGGTAGGATTGCAGTTGTGTCGCCAGCAGGAAGGGAACGTTCTGAACGTCTTCACGCTTGGCGAAGCTTTTGCGGATGCGCTTTTTTTCGGTGTACGAGTAAGGCATGAGCACTCCGACTCTAGGTTGCATGGGCCGTCAACCACGGCCCTGGGGTACGACTCCAGGAAACCCGACTGCCGAATAACCCGTACGCACAGACGGGTTTCCTGGAAACGCAAAAGCCCGGGGACGGCAAAACCGCTATCCCCGGGCAACCAGCCGAAGGTCTTATTTGACTTCGACCTTGGCGCCGGCTTCTTCCAGCTTCTTCTGGGCCGCTTCGGCATCCGCCTTGGCGACGCCTTCCTTCACGGGCTTGGGAGCGCCGTCGACCAGGTCCTTGGCTTCCTTCAGGCCCAGGCCGGTCAGTTCGCGAACCGCCTTGATGACGCTCACCTTGTTGGCGCCGGCTTCGGTCAGCACCACGGTGAACTCGGTCTGCTCTTCGGCGGCGGCGGCAGCGCCGCCACCCGCGGCGGGGGCCGCCACGGCCACGGCGGCGGCGGCCGCCGACACGCCGAACTTCTCTTCCATTTCCTTGATGAGCTCGGACAGTTCGAGCACGGTCATGCCAGCGATGGCGTCAAGGATTTCAGCTTTGCTAAGTGCCATTTTCAAGAACTCCAGATTGGATAAATGCCAGGTTGGGTGTCGCTCGGTCGTTCAGCGAGATCCGACGGGGACGGCTTACGCCGCCGCCTTCTGGTCGCGCACGGCCGCCAGGCCGCGGGCAAACTTGGTCGGGACTTCGTTGAGCGTACGCACGAATTGCGCAATGGGGGCCTGCATGGTGCCCAGCAGTTTCGACAGCAACTCCTCGCGCGAGGGCATCGTGGCCAGGGCCTTGACGCCTTCTTGGTTCAACAGGTTGTTGGGCAGCGCCCCAGCCTTGATGACCAGCTTGTCGTTGGTTTTGGCGAAACCGGACAGCACCTTGGCGGCTCCGACCGGATCGGTGCTGATCCCGTAGATCAGCGGTCCGGTGAGCTGTTCCGACAACGGCTCGAAAGCCGTGCCGGCGACAGCCCGGCGGGCCAGCGTGTTCTTGAGAACACGCAGGTACACACCCGACTCACGCGCAGTTTTGCGCAGTACGGTGACAGAGGCGACGTCCAGACCACGGTACTCGGCGACAACGATCGATTGGGCCCGGGCGATTTGTCCGGAAACCTCTTCGATCACTACCGCTTTCTCTTGGCGATTGAGACTCACGGTTTGAACACTCCATCAAAAGACGCTTGGGGCGGAGCCTTGCGCGTCAACCGAATGCGGCGAACCTGGTCGAGTTCCTTGGGTAAAGAAATCTTCCGTGGGACGCCGTCTGCGCTGGATCCGGCCGTTACCGGCGACGGGTTTAAATCCTGTCCGCTTCCGCGATCCCGGAGGAACGCGACGGCCGGACGGGACTCCAGCGGTCTTTGACAGCAACATCCGGACGAGTCCGGATGCAGCCCAAAGTCTGTTGCTATGCGTCCGTCTTACTGACCGGACGACGCCAGCGAGGCGATTTCCACGCGCGCGCCGCCGCCCATGGTGGACGAGACGGCGACCTTGCGCAGGTAGACGCCCTTGGCCGCGGTGGGACGCGCTTTGTTCAGCGCGTCGACCAGGGCGGCCAGGTTGGTTTGCAGCTTGTCGACCTCGAACGAGGCGCGGCCGATCGTGGCGTGGATGATGCCGGCCTTGTCGGTGCGATACTGCACCTGGCCCGCCTTGGCGTTCTTGACCGCCGTGGCGACGTCGGGCGTCACGGTGCCGACCTTGGGGTTGGGCATCAGGCCGCGAGGACCGAGCACCTGGCCCAGGGCGCCGACCACACGCATGGTGTCGGGCGAGGCGATGACCACGTCGAAATCGATCTGGCCGCCCTTGATGCGTTCGGCCAGGTCTTCCAGGCCGACGATGTCGGCGCCGGCCGCACGGGCGGCCTCGGCCTTGTCGCCCTGGGCGAACACGGCCACGCGCACGCTCTTGCCCGTGCCGGCGGGCAGCACGACCGAGCCGCGAACCAGTTGGTCGGACTTCTTGGGGTCGATGCCCAGCTGGACGGCGACGTCGATGGACTCGTCGAACTTGGCGGTGGCGGTTTCCTTGATGAGGCCCAGGGCTTCGGCGACCGGATACAGCTTGTTGCGGTCGATCCTGGCGCGCAGGGCGGCGGTACGCTTGGACAGTTTGGCCATGATCAGATGCCCTCCACCGTGATGCCCATGCTGCGGGCGCTGCCGGCGATCGTGCGGATCGCGGCTTCCAGGTCGGCAGCCGTCAGGTCCGGCTCCTTGGTCTTGGCGATTTCTTCCGCCTGGGCACGGGTCAGCTTGCCGACCTTGTCCGTGTGCGGCTTGGGAGAACCCTTCTGCACGCCGGCGGCCTTCTTGATGAGGACCGTCGCGGGCGGGGTCTTCATGATGAAGGTGAAGCTCTTGTCGGCGAAGGCCGTGATCACCACCGGAATCGGCAGACCGGGCTCCAGGCCCTGGGTCTTGGCGTTGAACGCCTTGCAGAATTCCATGATGTTCAGGCCGCGCTGACCCAGCGCCGGGCCGATCGGGGGAGAGGGGTTGGCTTTACCGGCTGGGACTTGCAGCTTGATAAAGCCGACGATTTTCTTCGCCATGCTTTGCTCCTTGCGGGTTCGAACGCCCGGCGCTCAACAGGCGGCGGGCTCCCCGGATTTGAAAAATCAGGTCTTCTCGACCTGGCTGAAATCGAGTTCGACGGGCGTGGCGCGACCGAAAATGGTCACCGACACGCGCACCTTGCTCTTTTCGTAGTTGACTTCCTCGACATTGCCGTTGAAGTCGGCAAACGGGCCTTCCTTGACGCGCACCATTTCGCCCACTTCGAAGAGCACCTTGGGACGCGGCTTTTCGACGCCCTCTTCCATTTGGGAGAGGATTTTCTCGACTTCCTTTTCGGAAATCGGGGTCGGACGATTGCCCGAACCGCCCAGGAAACCCGTGACCCGGTTGGTATTCTTGACCAGGTGCCAGGTTTCGTCGGTCAGGTCCATTTCGACCAGCACATAGCCGGGAAAGATCCTGCGTTCGGAGATCGATTTCTGTCCGCCCTTGACTTCGACGACTTCCTCGGACGGCACCAGGATGCGGCCGAAGGAGGTCTGCAGCCCGGCGCGCTCGATCCGCTCGGCCAAGGCCTTGTGGACGCTTTTTTCCATGCCGGAATACACATGGACGACATACCAACGTTTGCTCATGGGTTGCGTCCCTTATTTCCAGCCCAGCAGCAGACCGTACAGGATCCATTCGATGCTCTTGTCGAGCACCCAAAGGAACAGGCCCATGACCGCCACGAAGGCGAACACGATGCCGGTCATCTGGATGGTTTCCTTGCGGGTCGGCCAGGAAACCCGCTTGATCTCGTTGTAGGATTCATGGCCGAAGGCCAGGGTGCGCCGACCGGGCTCGCTCAACCAGGCGATGAGCGCGGCCAGCACCAGGCTGCCCACGAACACGCCGACGCGGGCAACCATGGGCTGGGCACTGAGCAGGGAAAACCCCACGATGCCAGCAATCACGACGAGCACCGCCAGCCCGAGCTTGAGCCGGTCGGCGGTACTGGTTACGGTTTCTACGCTGGTATTCGACATATTCCGGCGGGGCCCGCCGCTAATGCGCAGCCCGCGATCTTAAGCTGGCGGTGGCAGGGGCAGAGGGAATCGAACCCCCAACCTTCGGTTTTGGAGACCGACGCTCTGCCAGTTGAGCTATACCCCTAAACCTTCAGCAAACGGGCGCTGCCCTAAGGCAACCTCCCATGGTACTACTTTATGGCGCCGAAGGCTGGTACGCGACCAGCCTTCGGCGCCCCGTTCCGTTTCCGGATCAGGCGATGATTTTGGCGACCACGCCGGCGCCCACGGTGCGCCCGCCTTCGCGGATGGCGAAGCGCAGGCCCTCTTCCATGGCGATCGGCGCGATCAGCTTG